>Ga0105355_10001153_pt1 | contig 24548 bp, 18 predicted proteins | sample GOMGulsemesocosm_2_FD_83508 | JGI IMG/M metagenome (GOLD analysis project Ga0105355, IMG submission 83508) | Methane-oxidizing microbial communities from mesocosms in the Gulf of Mexico - GOM9C Gulf of Mexico | ecosystem: Environmental > Aquatic > Marine > Cold seeps | place: Gulf of Mexico...
AGTCATGGAAGACATCTTGCAACGGGAACGAGATGATACCATCAATTTCCTTTCCAAAAAAGTTTCAACAAATTTCAATATCCCTCGTTCTGTTGCGAGGTTGGCTATAATTCAGCTGACGGGAATTAAAAAGCAAGACGTAAATGGTCCAATAGGCTCGACAAAAATGCAGGAAGCCGAAGATGTATGGGCAACAATGGTAATGGGTGGATTGCGGGCACTCGAGAAGGAATACGGCAAGTAAGCCGCAGCCTTATATCGCCCGTAACCGTGTAATATTTTGTCCGTCCGACCCTATTCCAAGGCATAATCCCAATCAATCCCAATCAATCCCAATTTTTCGATACCTTATTAATTGTCCCTTGTTACCCCCTCAATGGTTCTTGCCAGAATTCTCTTTGTTTTTATCGTATTCAGAGCGGTACAGTGCTGGCTTGCCGTTTAGCTGAAACCCCTATTGGGGGTTAGTCTAATAATAATTCAATTTACAGTCAGTAGTTATTGACGGATTGTCATATAGCGGTTTACACTGGCCATTGGTCTACAAGCTCAAGCAGAAAGCTCGACAAATTTCGATTCAAGTTTTTGTAAAGAATAGTTCGAGTGAAAGGGCGAGGAACAATACGAATTGCTGAGTTCTACAATGCATATAAAACTCTGGCCAATGCAAAATAAAGGAGACTTCCATGAAAAATAAAAGTATGACAATTAGCCTGGCAATCGCTGGTTCGCTGTTGTTTACACCCAGCCTAAGTTTTGCCCAGGAGCAAGTCACACTGGAAGAAATTGTTGTGACTGCGCGAAAAACAAGCGAAAAATTGGTGGATACACCAATTGCGGTGTCAGTTATGACCGCTGAATTTTTCGAGAAGAGCGGTTTCAATACCATGACCGATGTGGTCAAGTTTGTACCTGGTTTTGATTACTCACCCACCAGCAGCGTTCGCGCTAACGGCACCCGGATACGTGGTATTAGGACAGCCAGTTACAGTGAAGGTTTTGAATCCAGTGTAGCTGTTGTGATCGACGGCGTGGTGATGGCTCGCGAAGCCGCTGGATTTTTCGATCTCTACGACATAGAAAGCGTCGAAGTGATTAAGGGGCCACAGGGAACTCTTTTTGGAAAAAACGCCTCCGCTGGCGTTATTAACGTTCGTACCCAAAAGCCCGATTTTGAATTCTCCGCTGGTGGCGACGTCATGTTTGGAACCTATGGCGAGAGACGTATCCGTGGAACCGTAACAGGTCCATTAATAGGCGATACTCTAGCCTATCGTATTACTGGCTCAACGAATGAGAATGATGGTGTAATCGACAATGAGTATCCTGGTGAGGATGACGTTAACAGTAAGGACACTTGGTCCATACGAGCTAAGTTTCTGTTGGAGCCCACCGATCAACTCAGTGCATTACTGACTATCGATACCGTGAAGGAAGACAATAAGTGTTGTATAGCGACTTGGCGGACGTCCGGCCAAGATCTTGGCTTAATCGACGCTGCCTACACGCCAAACGCTTTGCAACTTCAGGAAGCTTTGGATCTCGCAGGCATAACGCCTGGAACGGGTAATCGTAGTGTTGCAATTTTTGAAGACCGGATAAATCAGGAGTCTGAGGCCAACGGGGTGGCGCTGGAAGTTAACTACGACTTGGGAGATACCCAGTTAACGTCAATAACCGCCTGGAGAGACTACTACATTGACGAGTTCAATGAAGCAGATCAACTATCGATCGCTGACCTCAATAACCGCAACGGCACCGAGGCGGATTCGGAACAGATTAGTCAGGAGTTCAGATTGTCTGGCAGCATCAATGATTCGATGAGCTATGTCGCTGGATTGTACTACTTCAACGAAGATATCGACGCGGATGGCAGTATTTATGTCGAGCTAGGAGCGTTCGGCCTATTTAACTCACGCACTCGATCTGTGCGATCGGTTGAAACAACCAACCTCGCTGCCTTTGGTGAAGTGAACTGGCATATTTCAGACAAGTTCACGCTAATTGTTGGCGGTCGTTTTAGTGATGAAGAGAAAGACGCGGAATTCTCTCGGTTTGGAACAGCGATTAATCCAGATTTGCCCTTTGCTACCCTTTTTAGCGGCGACTATATAGGAGCACAAAAAAGCGAAGACACCGATTTCTCCGGCCGTGTTATTGGCCGTTATAATATTGCCGATAACGTGAATACCTACGTGGCTTGGTCACGTGGCTACAAAGGGCCCGGTTTTGATGTGGGGGACGGTGCCAATGGAGCCTTTGCTGATGAGGCGGGTGGTCTCCCGTTTGTAGACGCTGAGGTACCTACACTGATAGAAGTGGGTTTCAAGGGATGGTTCCTGGATGATACCTTGTCAATCAACACCGCACTGTTCCATCAGTCGACAAAAGATCTCCAGACCATTAGACCGCTTCCAGATGGCGGTGTCAGTAATCTCGCCATTGGCGAGGTTGTGTCCGACGGCTTCGAGGCAGACTTTACCTACCTCACTCCTGTCGATGGCTTAACCCTAACCGGTTCATTGACATACTTGGATGTGGTCTATGAGGAGTTTCTTCAAGAACCAGAACTTGAAGGGGAAAATTTTGAGGGCGTTCCTGAGTGGGCCTATTCACTTATCGCTAACTACGATTTTCAAGTCGGCGATGGCGGTTGGTCAGGTTTTGTGCGAGCTGAATATTCATGGCAGGATGACAAGAACGCCAGTACAGGGAATACAGAAAGAACGCTCATAGAAGACTATGGTCTGCTCAACGTGCGAGCTAGTCTCACGTCACCAACCGAAAAATATAGCGCTACACTTGCTGTCGAAAATGCGACCGACGAAGACTATCCTTATTGGATTGGCGGCTCGACTTTTACAGCTTTGGGTAGTGCAGCGACGAGTCAGTATCTGGGGCCTGATCGTATCGTTCGCTTAACGCTCGGCGCTAAGTTTTAAGCATTTTTTCCCCCTCTCAATCGGCCTTCGGGCCGGTTGTTTTTTTTGGATTGCACCTTGGAATTGCACAATGGTAGCGATACGATATGCCTAACACAAAACTCACCCGCCAGACCATCCTAAGCTACGGGTTGGTGTCTTTGCCTATCGGCGTTATCGGCGTACCGATGGGAATCTATCTCGCGCCTTTCTATGCAGGTGAACTCGGTCTGTCACTTGCCGCCATTGGTACCATGTTGATGTTTTCGCGATTAACTGATTTTGTTAGCGATCCTCTGATCGGACTGTTGTCCGATAGATGGCGACCCGGCATCGGCAGAAGGAAAGTATGGCTTCCGATTGGTACTTTGGTAATGATGTCGGGTGTTTATCTCTTGTTCCGCCCGCCCGCCGATGTCGGCATGGTGTATTTTTTGATGGCAGTATCCATGACCTATCTTGGCTATACGACTTTGCAACTGCCCTATACAGCATGGGGTGCGGAATTATCTCCCCAATATCATGTGCGTACAAGAATCACGGCGACGGCCAAATTCTTTGATACATCCGGACTGGTTATTTCGACGATTATTCCTGCTTATATTTTATCTCGTGCCGGTGCAACCAGCGGGGACATTATGGAAGGCTTGAGTTTATTCTTCCTGATCGCGCTTCCGTTATGTGCGACGGTAGCGTTCATTAACGTACCCGAACCTCCAGCGCAGGCGGCTCCGAAAACGAAAGTTAACGCTAAGGAAGTGGGTAGGCTTCTTATGCGTAATAAGCCCTTTGCTCTTATTACTCTTGCTCTTTTTATAGCGACGGTCGCGGAAGTTTTTCGGCAGACGGTGACTGTCTTCTTTGCGACGGAAATTATCGGTGTCGAAAATGTCGGTATTGTTTACGTTTACTATTTCGCCTGCGCGCTCATCATGATCCCCTTTTGGAATCGTATTGGCAAAAAGCTTGAAAAACATCGAGCGCTTGCTCTGGCGCTCTGCATTGTCCTCGGCACTAATCTTTGTATGTACTTCCTTGAGACAGGTCAAACCACTGCCTTTATCATCTTGTTTGTCATTAAAGGATCCTGTTATGGCGCACTCGCCATCTTTCCCGGTGCAATGATCGCCGACTGCGCAGACATCGATACAGCATTAACCGGTGAGCGACAACAAGGTTTATTTTTTGCCATCAGCACCATGCTGCAAAAGTTGGGATTTGCCATTGGCCAAGGCTTGCCGCTTGTTCTTTTGGGGTATGTCGGGTTTAACGCCATGGGTGGAAACGGGCCGGAAGAGCTCTATTGGTTGTCGTTTATTTATGGTATAGCGCCCGCAGCGGTTGCTGGCTTTGCAATTGCCGCACTCATTCCGTATTCGCTAACGGCGGCTCGGCACCGGGAACTGCAGGACTATCTTGAAAAAAGGAAATCCGACGATACAGCGGCGCGGCCATTATTTCTTCAAGCCTTCGACGCCAAAGCAAAACCGAATAACGGGGCATCGCAGTAGAGCTATTCGCGGTTGCGTCCAATAAGCATTGACGATTAAAGCCAAAGTTGGCAATCTCATAACTGGCTGCGTGGTCAGATAAAGAATTGTTGTGGGAAGTTATCGGGAGGGGTTGTGAAAGTGACAATCACAATCGAAAACTCATCCTTTCGGGGCGCGGATTCCGATGGTGGATTAGCAATTATTGAATTCAAATAGATCGAGAGAAGCATAATGTCACAAGAAACAGGCCCAGCTGATTGGCCCGAACAGCAGAAAAATAATCCAAAAATCATTGAGCTTAAAAATCACTTGCAAGCGCACAATGGACTGAAAGGACTGGAAATCCTAGAGGCGAATGACATAGAGCGCGCGGTCAAGTTGTTTCGTCGGGATGGCTTTGTTGTTGTTGGAGGTATTCTTGATAGCGAAAAAATAGATATTCTGGCGACCGGTTGTAAAGAAGTGGCTGATGAGATCATAGCCCTCGACGACAGCAATAAAGGCAATCGCGGTTCTCATCGATATTCCTTTGGTGGCTCTAGTTTGACTCGCAGCCAGCTCCATCATCCCGCGTGGCAAATGCTTCTGGATATTCCCGAGGTGACTCGCCTTGTTAGTGCCATGTTTGGAAGCCCCGAGTACAGTCTAAGAGCAGCGAGTGGAGATTTTTGTTTGCCCGGGGCTGTTGAGTATCAACCCCTGCACTCAGATATTGGCGACTGGGTCGATGCTACTCGCTCGCCGTTTAGTGCATATCACGATCCTTTTGGTCACAGCAGTATTCGAGATCTTCCTTGTCCTTATATCTGCGTTAACTTTCTGCCACAAGATGTGACTGCTTTAAATGGACCAACGCGCCAAATTTCCGGTACTCAAAACTCGCGCGTGCCGATACCGAGTCTCGAAGATGAGCCGGAATGGATGAGGCTTAGTACAGTTTGCCCAGCTCCCGCTGGCGCAATTATGATCCGCGACGTGCGCGCATGGCACGGTGGTACCCCTAACGTATCGGACGCGACACGCTACATCCCGAACCTGGAATATTATGCGCCGTGGTTCAGGGAGCCGATGGTTCCAGGTATTAGTTACCAGGATTACAAAAAATTATCAGAACAGGCGCAAAAACTTGTCCGCTTTTGTGTTGCTGATTCCAGCGAAGAATTGGTGACCGGCCCGACGCTCCGGGCACGCTAACTCAATCTATCGAGATCTCTTTATGAAATATCGTCAACTTGGACGCTCGGCTCTGAAGGTCAGCGAACTGTGTCTCGGCACAATGAACTTTGGACCACGTACTTCAGAGCAAGAATGTTTTGAAATCCTCAATGCTGCCACTTCAGCTGGAATCAACCTGATCGATACGGCCAACCAATACGGCGGAGATTTGGGCGTGGGTACCACCGAAACCATTCTTGGTAAATGGCTTGCAGAAGACAGGACGCGGCGTGACAAAATTGTGCTGGCGACCAAAGTTCATGAGCCTATGTCTGATGATATTAACGACCGTGGTTTGTCAGCTCGGCATATTCAAATGGCTTGTGATGCGAGTTTGCAGCGACTCGGCGTTGAGCATATTGATCTCTATCAAATGCATCATATCGACCGCCTGGCGCCCATTGAAGAAATTTGGCAAGCCATGGATAGATTGATCAGTCAGGGAAAAATTACTTATGTGGGCTCGAGCAATCATCCCGGCTGGGCAATAGCGCGAGCAAACGAGAAAGCGATCGCCAGGCAACGACTAGGCCTAATATCGGAGCAAAGCCTCTACAACTTAGTCGAGCGCAGAGCGGAGCTCGAAGTTATTCCCGCCTGCCTTGAGTACGGTCTTGGTCTAATTCCCTGGAGCCCGCTTGCAGGTGGACTGTTAGCCGGTCGAAATAGTAACGCTAAAAGCGATGACGCCCAAGGGCGACGTCAATCAGAAGACATGCAAAAAGTGATGGAACAGCTTGCATCGCAACTCGATAGGTTCGAACAGCTATGCTCAGCGCTAGGGGAGGCTCCCAGTGCCGTTGCACTGGCATGGCTATTACACCAACCAGCGGTTGCCGCTACTATTATCGGCCCTGGGAATCTTGAGCAATTGAACTCCATTTTACATGTTCCCGACATTTGTCTCGACAATGAAACCCTTGTACAAATCGACGAAATATTCCCCCCCTGTGGTCCAGCGCCAGAGGCGTATGCTTGGTGAGATAGAACGTTGACATTGGACTAACTAGTGTCCATCCAGAAAGGGGTGTTTTCAACGATATCTTTGCGAGTGTTACGGTTCGACGCCTCGACGCAGGCAATCTCCTGCAGACCACGCCAATGCGCAGGTATTGATGTGCACTCCGCACCATGAGATTGCCGTGCTTCACTCGCAAAGACGAATTTCTGGATAGATACTAAATAGTGTACTTACAGAAACAGGCATTCTTTGATAATGCTATTGCTAACCAGACACTAACAAAGACGAGTTACTGGACGGGCGCTAATTACTTTCGGTGAACGCGCAAACATATTGCGATCGTAAGTCGTGGTAAGCCGTACGATTTTCAGTTTATAGTAAGAATTTTCGTACAACGGTTATGTATTCGTCAAACTGTTCCCGGTGTATGTTGTGGCCGGCGCCTTCTATTTGAGAGGCACTTATGTGCTGATTAATCTCGCAGGCTTGTTCAACAATCTCCTTGGAGACAATGCCCCCTTTTTCCGCTTCTCCGTAAATCAGAAGTGTTGGTGAGGCGATATGATCAATGGTCTGCCGCCAGGGTGTAAAATCGTACCAAGCCATGACTTCTGCATCCACTTGTTGTTTGGAAGCGGCCCATGCGTCTATCTCATCGGGGTGCCACTTTGGATAATCTTTGCGTCCGAGTGCGACCAGCTCTTCCAGTTTCATGGAGGAAAATTTTTCGATCTGTTTTCGAAAAGCATTAATCCGTGATTCCCTGTTTGATGTCGAACTCATATCGCGAAAGGGTGGATCCTCCAGTATGACTTTGGAAACCAGTTCTGGAAATTGGTTGGCGAACATGGCTACGGTGCGAGCCCCGACAGAATGGCCCATGACAGCTGGTCGATTGAGTTTGAGTGCTTTAATCACGACAGCAATGTCTGCGCCGTGATCATCTCTATCGTCTTGACCAATACGTGCACTGCATCCATGGCCACGAGCATCCAACATAATGATATCAAAATCTTGTTCCAGCGCTCGTGCTACTCGTGTCCAGCAGAGGCCGCTATCTGTCAATCCATGGGCCAGTAAAAGCGGCGGCAGATCTCTGCCGGTACGATTATAAGCGATGCGTCCTGTCGCCGATTCAACGAAGCCATTTGTCCACTTATTCATAAACTTTCCTGTTGATCTATTTGTAAATCAGTTGGCAATTTTATCAGTTTATGTCGGCTCGAGAAAGAACTCTCTGTCAGCTTGCTTTGGGGGTCAGAGGCACGAAGGGCACAGCGATATGTGATGAAGCGAATTTCAGTGTGGGTTTTTTTGTTCCACACCTGCACTAGAAAATCTAATCAGCGAGGAATTTTCTCACGGAAATTAAGTGTAGCTCAACGCTATCTTGTATGCCCGATAGTCAGGCGTTGTCGATTTCTTGTTAGGTATTTGAGAAGCTCTAACAAGTAGGTTCAGTGCCATATTTCAGTACCGTTAATGGTATATTTGACTAGGTATTAACGTTATTCAATACAGCGTGTTGAATTATTGTGGATTGACACGCGTCGCGATTGGAATGCATTAGACGAGTATCGAAGGTGGCTAGGCCTGTCGAAATGTCGGCCATTGTGTTTGAACAAAGTGACTAGAAAATCCCAGCGGGTTAATATCTTAACTGGCTAATAGATTCTTTGTTAGTATAGGCGGAACAAGCCCCCTATTCGTGGCTACTCTATCCTAGCCACACGGACTACGGCAATACATCATTGCGGTTGAGGCGGCCGCAAACCACCATAGAAATGCCAAATGTTCACACATTTATTATTATTTCCTACGTTTTTGATACTGATACTGAGTGTGGTTTTCCCCTCTCGCAAGATGCCCTGTCAGCTCTATCCTTGAGCAGCACCATTCGTCACAATCGCTGTGTTTCTCAGTCGAAGAGTCTTGCTTGGGGCGGCGCACGTGGCGCTGGCAGTGAGTAGCTGAGTCAAATGTGCTGAATTTGGCATCTAAATAATCCAGAATCTTTTTGATGATTGAGTGATCTTCGATGCATGCAATGATCTTAACCGGCCCGCTGCAACGGCCACAGGTCGTGATATCAATAGTGAACACGCGCTTAAGCCGTTGTGCACAGGTCATTTCCTTATGCCCACCCACTAACTGCTCTGCGCTCTTTTTGACCTTGGCCTCCCGTTGCTTGGCGCTGCCCTTACCACGCTTCGAGGGCGTCACATTAATTTGATGCTTGCTGTTTGGGGCCAGCACTCCATGAAAACGAGTCAGATTCACTCAGGGTTTAGGCACCAGCGCGGCCAATTTCGCCATAAAGTCCAGGGGTTCGAATATGACATGCGTTGTCCCGTCCCGATACGGAGTCTTCAACTCATACCTCACCATTCCCAGGGAAGTCAGCGCCAGGCGCTTTTCTGATACCGCAGGGCGAGAGATATAGCGGCACAAGCGTCCCAATTTCTTTCGCTCACGCGTATTTGTTGCCACACCCGCATGCAGCGAAGAACTGGCGATGTTTCCGACTTGGCTGCTACCATAATCACCATCTTCCCAAGATGGGATCGTTTGTAAGGTGAAGACCTTACGCCCCTGCTGAGGACCCACCGCGATTCGATACGTGATGGAGTGGCCCTGAAACTGGGTCATTGCATCGTCATCTTACAAATTCAACGTTAAATAACTGCTAATCAACAAATGACGATGATAGCTTATGCTTTGACCGACACCGCGAGCATCACCAGCTCCACCTCGTGACGATAACCAGCTTTAGGATGTTGAGGCCTCGACTAACTGCATGGCGGTCAGTGCCAGATTGAGAGCACTGCGCTCGCTGCGATTGCCAGCATCAACAAAGTTTACTTACTCTCCTTGAGGACATTCCTTTTGACAGTTGCAGTGTCTCCCAAGTCACTTTGTAAGCTCGCTGGCCGCGCGGAATATACTCGGGAGCAACACCGGTACTGACTAGGGCGTCGAGGAATGTTGCGGTGCTGTCATCAAAGGTTTAAGTGTCGGCAATTGCACAGGAAAAATGGCTGGTATAAAACCTGGTTATCGAGATTGTGCAGAATATGTGAAAACGCTGAACGGCAGCGCTGTACTTCCACTAAACGGCTGAGTCTATATACTAGCGGCACATCAATAAATTATGGAATGACAATGACTGAATTAGTAGCGGCCTGGCCAATATTTATAGCACTGATGGTCACCGGCGTAGTCGCTGGCCTCTTGGCGGGTCTGTTGGGCGTGGGCGGCGGCATTGTTATTGTGCCGGTGCTGTACTTTTTATTGCAGTCTTTTTCGGTGTCGGCAGACTCGGCTATGATGATAGCCACCGCCACCTCGCTGGCGACTATTGTTCCCACGGCAATTTCCTCGGTGCGGGCGCACTACGCCAAGGGCAATGTTGATATGGTCATCCTGCGCTGGTGGTCGGGCTTTATTTTGTTGGCGGCGGTGTTAGGTAGTTTGTTGGCGACTAGCCTGGCCGGTGCGATGCTGACGTTGTTATTTGCCTGTATCGCCATGATGGTAAGCTTGAATATGTTATTTCGTGCCAGTGCACCGGCACTTTTTTCGCGTCTGCCGGGGCGTATAGGGCAGAGTTTTATGGCGTTAAGTGTCGGTTTGCTGTCGGTGATGATCGGTATTGGCGGCGGCACCCTGGGCGTGCCTATACTCAATAGCTGCAATGTTAGCGCGCACCGGGCGGTGGGTACCGCGGCGGCATTTGGCTTGCTGATTGCGTTGCCTGGTGTACTGACCTTATTACTGGTGGGTGAACGGCCGATCGATGCTCCGCTGGGTAATTATGGACTGATAAACATACCTGCGTTTGTCGCCATTGTACCGCTGACAGTGTTGTTTGCCCCGCTGGGCGCGCGGTTAGGTGCAGCCCTGGATCAGGCGCAGTTGAAGAGGGTGTTTGCGTTAGTGTTAATGGTGACAGGCGCGCGTATGTTGTATCAATTGTTGTAGCGGTTTTCAGTCGGAACTTGGAAATATTTAAATTGGAAACTCTAGCGTATTAATAGTTGTCGATTCTTTTATCACAATGATTTTCTCATTATTAAATTGTGTTTAATTGTTGGTAGCACTCGCACGCTGTTTTTTATCTGTTGATTTTTATCGGGTTTCCATCTATCTTTTCAGGACACAATTGGAGGAAGGAATATGACTGGATTCAGACGCCACTTTATTTTTGCTAACATTTCCGCTCTTTTTTTCGGGTTGATCGCTCACCCGGCTCTCGCCCAAACTAACGCCGGTATTATTGAAGAAGTAACCGTGACCGCTCAGAAACGAGAGGGCACGCTGCAGGAAACGCCTATTTCAATTACTGCTTTTACCGGCGATGCCATTGAAGCATTGGGCTTTCGTCAGTCGGTAGATATAACCGCGCAAACCCCCAACTTCAATGTAGGTTACCCCAACGGTGATACCGGTGTGCCGGCGCCCTTTATTCGCGGTGTTGGCCTCAACGACTTTGGTGTACTCAACCAGGGGCCGATCGCCTCCTACGGTGATGAGACTTATATCTCATCCAATGCGGCACAAATTTTTCAACTGCTTGATGTTGAGCGGGTAGAGGTGCTACGAGGTCCTCAGGGCACGTTGTACGGGCGCAATGCCACCGGCGGAGCAGTTAACTTTGTATCCAGAAAACCCACCGAAGAAACCGAAGGCTGGATAAGGGCCGGAGCGGGCAGTTTTGGCCAGCAAAAATTAGAAGGTGCCATCGGCGGTCCTTTGGCAGAAAACTGGGGCTACCGGGCTGCGGTATTAAAATCTGACTCCGACGGCTGGATCAAAAACCTTGTTACCGGCAACGACCAGCAAGGCATAGACGAGCTGGCTTACCGCCTGCTAGTAGAAACTCAGGCTAGTGACGACCTGCATATCTTACTTAACATACACGGTGGCAAGAGCGAGTCCGATTCGGTGCAATACCGGCATCTGGGAGTGTGGGATGCACAGGGTGCGCAGTGTGATTTGGCTAGTATTCGCCGCGGCCAGTGCGCTGATATTTTTGGCTATTCGGAGCAGGCGCCCTATACCACCGCCGATGGCAGGGTGCTACCTGCCGCCGGCGATTACGACGAGGGTAATTACGATTTGGAGTCTACCAACGACACCGATTTTTGGGGACTGTCAGTAACTGCTGACTGGAACGTCGGCGACTATGTGCTCACGTCGATCAGTTCCTTTGATGATATGGAAGACTTTCGCCCAGAGGAGTCCGACGCCAGTCCTAACGATTTGCTAACCGGCGAGTTAGCAGTTGATCAGGAAACGTATTCGCAGGAATTTCGCCTCAGTTGGCAGGGTGACGGGCGTAGCTGGATTGCTGGAGCGTACTACCTAAACGACAAGGCCACCGACAATACCGCCTTCGATATACTGGGCGGTTTGCGCCCCTTGTTCATCGGTGACGATGTCAACTGTTCCGCGGCCCCGGGCAATCCCGGTGGTTTTTGTCCCGAGCAATTTGTGCAAAAAAGTAAGTCTGGCACCGAACAGGAAATTACCAGTTTGGCGTTGTTTTTCGACACCACTTTGGAAATTACCGATAGGCTGAAACTGTCGACCGGACTGCGCTACACCGATGAAGAAATAAAACACAGTAGCTTTTACTTTTTTGATGAGCCCGAATCGGGTAATCCGGTACAGCCAGGATTTCCAAACTCTTCTGACAATGACTTTCAAAATGTTTCTGGGCGGGTATTGCTAGACTTTCAGTTCAGTGATCAGCTGCTGTTATACGGCGGTATTAGCACCGGATTTAAGGCCGGCGGTATTCAAAGCACCAGCGACGGGGTTGCGCATTACGACGAAGAAGAGTTGCTGAGCTACGAGGTAGGTTTTAAATCTACTCTGGCCGGCGGCAAGGTACGTTTCAATGGCTCGGCCTTTTATTACGACTATAGCGACCTGCAGGTGTTTGCCTTTGTTATTGTCGACGGCCTCGGCTTTTCGACTATTTCCAATGCGGCGGATGCAAAAATAGTAGGGGCAGAATTTGAATTTCAGTGGCTGCCAATAGACAATCTGTTTATCAATCTGGGGCTGGGTTTACTCGATGCTGAATACGAGGATTTTGTGCTGCCCACCGGTGATTTCTCCGGCAACACTATCACCATGTCGCCAGAGGTGACATTCAATGGTCTAATACAGTACGATATCTTCTTCGACAACAGTAGCAAGGTAACGCTGCAGACCGATTTTAGCTATCAGGACGATGTTTCTTTTGATGCTTTAAATAATCCCTTGCTGGGCGAAGAGGCTTACTGGCTGTTCAATGCAACGGTCAGCTGGAGTTCTGCTGACGACAGCTGGGAAGTGGCTGCCTTCGGTAGAAACTTAGGCGATGAAGAGTATCTAGTGTATGCCTTTGATTTGTCCTTCTTTGGTTTTAACGAAGAAATGTTGGGAACGCCGCAATCCTACGGCATTGACGTAACATATAGGTTCTAATGAAAATAATTAAATGGATAAGTTTCACTCTTGGCTCCAGCGTGTTGGTTGCCTGTAACAGTCCCTCCGGCGGTAGTGTCGCAGGCAATGTCAGCGCCAGCTCTGTGGCGCAGCCCAGTACGGTGATTAGCTCGCCGGCTGTGGCGGCACAGTGGGCCGCAAGTTGCGGCCTATGTCACGCCACTGGTGTTGGTGGCGCTCCCAGAATAGGTATGACTGAAGAGTGGCAGCCGCGACTGGCCCAGGGCCGAGAGCAGTTACTGCGTCATACCATCGACGGTTATAAGGATATGCCGCCATTGGGTTACTGCATGTCCTGCGAACGGGAAGACTTTGTTGCGCTAATTGATTTTATGGCGGGGACCGCACCATGAAGGGCTTAAACAGACGCCAGTTTTTGGCCGCCGGTGCGATGGCTGCGCTCAGCAGCGCCGCCGCCCGAGTGGCCGCAGGCAGCAACGCTACGAGTGCGAACAATCAATCCCTGCCCTGGCGGAATTGGTCCGGGGGTGTAGTCGGTTATCCCGAAGGGCGACTGGCTCCTAGCAGCGAAGCTCAGCTAGCCGATTATCTAGCCGGTACTAGCGGCACTATTCGACCGGTAGGTTCGGGTCACTCCTTTACCCCCTTAGTACCCACCGACGGCCATATTGTGGTACTCGACAAGCTAACGGGATTATTAAGTCACGACAGCGAGAAGCAACGGGCTACCTTTGCCGCCGGCACCCGGCTGGCGGATATGGGCATGCCACTCAAGCAGGTCGGCCAGGGCATGTTCAACCTACCCGACATTGACCGGCAGACATTGGCCGGGGCCTGTTCCACCGCAACCCACGGCACAGGTATCGGATTTAAGAGTTTGTCCGGCTATATTTCTAGCCTGCGACTTATTACTCCCCAGGGAGAGCAACTTGATATTGACGCTCAGTCCAACCCCGAGCTGTTTCGCGCAGCGGTGGTTAGTCTCGGCGCATTGGGTGTTATTACCCGTATCGAAATGCAAAATCGTACACCTTATCGGTTAAAACAGCGTAATTGGGTGGAAAAAACCGAAGTGATTCTCAGCCAGTTTGATCAGCAGGCGGCCAGCCACCGGCACTTTGAAATTATACCGCTAACCCACTCGGACTACTCGCTAGTGCTGGCCACCGATGAGACCGATGAACCGATCAATAACCCGCCAACTTCGCCGGAGGAGGATGCCGCTTTTGGTGCCGCCATGCGTGGTTGGATGACGTTGCCACCAGAGCAGCGACGGCCGCAGATTAATGCCCTGGCGCAATTTATTCAGCCCAGTGAACGGGTCGACGACAGTTACAAAATTTTGTCCAGCGTGCGGGCCAACCGCTTTAACGAGATGGAATACTCGCTGCCTAAAGAGGCGGGGGCCGCTTGTTTGCTGGAAATATTGGCCACCATCGCCGATCAAAAATTGGATGTTGTGTTCCCACTGGAGTATCGCTACGTGGCCCGGGATGACAGCATGCTGAGTATGAGCTCCGGCCATGAAGATCACGTAGCTATATCGGTACACAGAGTTGCCTCCGAGGATTATCGCCCTTACTTCGACGTGATCGAACCGATATTTTGGAAATACGGCGGTCGCCCGCACTGGGGAAAAATTCACACGCTGGGGGCAGCACAGTTAACTGAACTGTATCCTGACTTTGCCCGCTTCCAGCAGATTCGCGAGGACATCGATCCCCGGGGCCGGATGTTAAATGCGCATCTACGCAAACTGTTTGTAGGTGATTCATGAAACGTCGTTCGCTGTTACTCGGTGGTGCCGGGGTGGTGTTGGCAGCTGGGGCCGGGGTGTTGGCTATTAGGCCCGCCGATCGTGGTGCCAATCACAATCCCTACTTTAGCGATTTAAACAATTTACTAAAACGCGATGGACCGGGTCGACCGGTGATGTTAATCGACCTTGAACGCATGAATCACAATGTCGACCAGATCGTCGCAGCGGTGGGCCCGAACAAAACCTACCGTATAGTAGTGAAATCGCTGCCCTCGATACCGCTGTTGCGCCACGTCATGGCCCGGGCTAAAACGCAGGCCTTGATGGTTTTTCACCAACCCTTTCTCAACGCTATTGCCGACGCTTTTCCCGACGCCGATGTGCTGATGGGCAAGCCGATGCCGGTTAGCGCGGTAGAGCGTTTTTATCAGATCTTCGACCAGCGTGCCGACGCTAACGCTTTCGAACCTTCGCGGCAGATACAGTGGCTGATCGACTCCCCCGAGCGGTTGAAACAATATCAAGCTCTAGCGCAACGGCGCGGTATTACGCTGCGAATCAATTTTGAAATCGATGTAGGTTTACATCGGGGCGGCCTTGCCGATGCCAGTGTATTGGCGCCACTGTTAGATCAGATCGAGGCCGACCCTAGCCATTTGGTCTTTGCCGGATTTATGGGCTATGAGCCCCACCTGACCGGATTAAAAGCTAAACTGCAGGATCCGGCGGTGCAGGGCGTGTTGGCGACCTACCGTAGTTTTGTTGACCTGGCGAAATCTCGGGGCATCGATGTCGATAGTTTGACTCTCAACGGCGCTGGCAGTCACACCTTGGGCATTTACGGGGAGGACACCTTGATGAACGACTTGTCCGCTGGCTCGGGCATTGTCAAGCCGATCGATTTTGATACCTACCATCTCAACGAAAACTTTTCAGCACTGTTTATTGCCACCCCTATACTCAAGCGCTACGACGAGCTAAAAATTCCCGGCGACCCGGCTATCGCCAAGTTGCTGCCGTTGTGGGATCCCAACATGCAGCGCCTGTATTATATTTACGGTGGTTATTGGAAGGCCAAAATGGTGTCACCCGCCGGTGTTGCCGATCCCATTTACGAGAGCACCAATCAGAGCCCGGTCACTACCTCTAACGCCGTCGACTTACAGGTCGACGACTATATGTTTTTACGGCCGACTCAGAGCGAGCATGTGATGTTGCAGTTTGGCGATTTGTTGGTTTTTAAAGGCGGCGAGATTGTCGACAGTTGGCCGGTATTTCACCAGGGCGGTTGACTGGGGTGCTGAGATTTTGAGTTATAGATGTTGGCGATCAGTTGACTGAGAGGCTGGGTTAGTTGAGAGTAAACTAGGCTGGCAGGCTCTATCGCCCATTTTTACTTGAGGTTCGTTTTATTCCTAAAAGCGAGTCTGTGGATACAATCTGGGCAAAACTGATCAGCATTGACTAGGTCGATTCCAAATGTTTCCGATCGAATGCCGCAGCCACAGCAGGTAATTAAGTCGTTGGCTAATATTGCCAGCGTTGCTTTATCAGGCTCAAGGTCAATCCTTCGTAATTACATGAGCAGGCTTTTCCTTTTTGTTAATACTTCTTTGTGCCGTCATGTCTAACAAGCTTTGGGCTAAGCGTAGGTCAGTATTTAGTACATTGCTGTACAAGGGCGCCTAAGAAAAATACCGGAGCAATCAGCAGGGTAGCAATCTCCCGTTGTCTCCTAAACGATGTTTGAATGTTTGTAGCGCCGATTGAGTTCCAATCGTAGCAAGAGTTAAGGTGGAATTTCATGACGATAGAGAAAAACAAAAACAGTGATATCAAGAGAGTTATTCTCATTACCGGTGCGTCTTCTGGTTTTGGTAAAGTCTGCGCTGAATTTTTAAGCCAAGGTGGCTACAGCGTTTATGGCACCAGTCGAAAACCGAACGAGCAAACCATGCCCTATGAAATGATAGCCATGGATGTTAACGATGACGCGTCGGTAACAGCCGGAGTTGGTTATATTATAGACAAAGAAGGCCGTCTCGATGTGGTGATTAATAATGCCGGAATGGGTATAGCCGGTGCGCTAGAAGACACCACCGTCGAAGAGCTTAAATTTCAGTTTGAAACGAATTTTTTTGGCGCCTTTCGTGTTTGCCGAGAAACACTGCCTATCATGAGAGCCCAGCAATCCGGTTGTATTATAAATATCGGCTCTATCGGCGGCATTATTGGTATTCCTTTTCAAGGTGCCTATAGCGCCAGTAAATTTGCCTTGGAGGGCTTGACTGAAGTGATGCGGATGGAGGCTAAGCCCTTCGGCGTAGATTGTGTGTTAGTCGAGCCCGGTGATTTCAGTACCGGTTTTACCGATAATCGTATCAAAACTGAACAATCTCAGGCCGGCTCACCGTATTTTGATCGTTTTAACGCGGCCTTGCAGGTGATGGAGGAAGACGAAAGAAATGGTGCTAGCCCTATGGAACTGGCTCGACTTGTAAAAATGATTATCGAGCACCCCTCCCCACGTTCTCGTTATACGGTGGGTCCGCTAATGCAAAAAGTGGGTGTTCATCTGAAAAAGCTCATTCCATCGCGATGGTTTGAAAAGATAATTATGAGCACATATAAAATATAGAATGCTGTCTTTGGCGAAAACTACAAACGGAAATTTTCGTATGCTGAGTGGCGTAAAAGTGATGTCTACTATCGTCGATGCCCTTTATGGGGCATTTGTGACTGTAAGTGTCGCTGAAAGGAGTCACGATAGTAGGCATAGCGAGCACTGTTCTGGTCTACTTTCATTGCCAATGGCAGCGCCAAAGCGATGCCATTTAGCCAGCGGTGTAGGAGTTGGTGATTGCATAAAATGAGTAAAGTAAGAGCGAGTTAGAAGCTCGGCGTACATATTACAGCTGATTGACTTGTTGAGGTTGAGTAAGTGACAAGCCTCAGGGTGCTATGGCACTACGGTGCCGAGTGTTTTACATGGCTTATTCATTTCATACTTGGTGAGCTTGCAATTATTATTTACCTCGTGTCTTCGGGAGAGCCTATGATTTATCAAGGAAGTTGTCACTGTAAAGCAATAACGTACGAGGTGCAGGCACCTGAAATTATCGAGGCTGATTATTGTGATTGCTCTATCTGCACTAAGTCAGGTTTTTTACATTTAATCGTACCGCTGAGTAAGTTCAAGCTTTTGAGTGGTGAAGATTCACTAAGCTCATATACATTTAATACCGGTGTGGCGAAACACAGCTTTTGTAAGATTTGTGGTATTAAGTCGTTTTATACGCCGCGCTCAAATCCGGATGGAGTTGGGGTTAACGTACACTGCCTTGATACCCCCGCCAAATCGGTCAATATCACCGCATTTGACGGGAAGAACTGGGAGCGCAATGCGCATAAAATTGCCTACAAAAGCAAAGAGATATAACCGCTGTTCTTGCTTCCCCCGGCAGCTAGAAAAGTTGAGCGGCTAGTTCTCCCGTTGAAATGGCCGCTATCAACTTAAACCATACAGCCTAGCCTTCAATCAAACGTATTGTTAGCGATGATTGGCCAGCCACCATTGCATAGTCGAGGTGACTAATTTGTGGGCATCGTGTTGCACAAAGTGATTGGCCGAGGGTACGGTTACCAGAGTATAGTCCGCGTTAATCCAATTCCAAGTATCGCGTAAACCGTCTTTGTCCACGGCGGTGTCTTTTAGCCCATGAAATTGCAGTACTGGAATATCTAAATTGGGATTGGCCTCCTCGATACTGCCATTAAACGTAGGCCAAAAAGCGCGATAGTAGTTGAGCATACCGTCAAAGCTAGAATTCTCAAAAGCGCTAACATAGCGCTGCTTGACGATGGCGGGTTGTCTGCCTGCCACGCCCTGTGCCAAGGCCACTGCGGTGAAGCGTTTGTGGGCGTCGGGCTTTTGGAAATTTTCGATGTATTTAGTATTGGCTTTTTGTTTGTCGCTGCCATTGGCACGAACTGCCGCGTAGCCCTTGGGGTGGGTCAGATTGGCGATAATAAGTTTGCTGACCCGATCGGGATAGGCCATGGCAAAACGCCAGGAGATAACCCCGCCCCAGTCGTGACCGGCTAAGATCACCTTGTCTACGCCGAGATCTCTAATCACCGCGTCGACGTCAGCTAGTAGCTTTTCGATGGCGTAGTTTTCCACGCCCTCGGGGGCATCACTCTTGTTATAGCCCCGGTTGTCCATGGCCACTACCTTGTAATCCGCTGCTAGCCCTGCCATCTGATGACGCCAGCTATACCAAAAGTCGGGGAAGCCGTGAACAAATAGAATGACCGGACCACTGCCGGTGCTGACATAATGCAGTTTCACGCCCTTGTTATCGGCGTAGTGATGATCAACCTGCTCGAACAGGGAAATACTATCGGCAAAGACCGGCAGGGCACTAGCGAGTGACAGGCACAATGTCAGTAGTGCGCAAACTTTGTTATATGGTCCCATGAAGTTTCCCTCCTTTTATTTTCTGTTTGTATGCTTTAATAATAATGTATTCTCGGAGGTTTTTTTGCAACAGTGCGCGATGTCAGTCGACGTTAAAATTTGTGAACACGACAGCTTCAAGAGTCGGTCAACATTTGCTGGCTGGCAGCTGGGCGATAAGTGCTAACAGAAATTCATTGCAACCGGGTAGCGCGTCGGGGTGGGCTAACAGCTGTGCATCGGTCAGCCACAGCACCTCGGCCACCTCCGTCGGGTCTGGATGTAGCTCGTTGCTGTGCAGTTTGGCGTGCCAGCCAAACAGGGTAAGCTTTTTTTTCGGCCAGCTTTGCTGCCAGACCCGACGCAGAGGTGTGATATCGACACCCAGCTCCTCTAACATTTCTCTGCGGGCAGTTTGCTGTTGGCTCTCGTGACCGTCAATGCCGCCGCCGGGAAAACACACTTTTAACGGCGATGTCACGATGGCGCTTCTGCGGATTAGTAGCCAGCGCCCGTCGCCGCGCTGACAGGCGACAATCACCCCGTGCAGGTGGCCGTCGGCCTGCAGTGTTCGCGATGGGGTGGATGTTACTGTCATCAGTTTCTCTCGAAGTGATCAATGTCGCGTAAGTTGTAGTCCAGCTAACTATAATTGTGGCACAGCCTGTTGATGGGTTGAAATCCGTCCTGTCGATAGGGCCGGTGATAGCGGTGTTGTGACTATAGCCGTAGTAGTTTATGTCAGAATGCTCATGGCGAACAGCGCTGCGGTGGGGACAGTTGCGCTGTTATGCGTTACAATTTCCGCTGTTCATTTATTATGAAAGGCTTTGTGGCCGCAGATAATAGGTGAACAGGAATTATCTGAATAATAATGTATAAAATAGAAAGGACTGCCCAGTGAACATTCGCAACGTACTCCCCGTTATCGCTACCGCTGTATTAATGGCAGCGTGCAGCCCCCCGGTCGACGAGCCCGTTCAAGCCGAGACCGCCGGTCCCGTCAAAGCGGTGCTGATACCCGGCAGCGGCACTTACAGTCGAGCTATAGGCACAGGCTCGGCGCAGGCCCAGCAATTTTTTGACCAGGGCCTGCGGCTCTCTTGGGGTTTCTTTTTCCCCGAATCTATCGCCTCATACCAGCAGGCGGCGATGTTAGATCCTGGCAGCCCAATGCCCTATTGGGGCATGGCCCTGGCCATGGGGCCCAACCCCAATAGTCGCTATGGGCGTATGCCCGACGACCCTAAAGGTGAGGGCTTGAAAGCGATTAACAATGCCTTGTCCCGTATTGATAGAGCCACTGCGCTAGAGCGTCAGCTAATAGAGGCGATGTATGTGCTGTATAACAAAGAGGCTATTGCAGATGACGGCGAGCGCGACCACGCGTATTTGGCTCAGGTACGGGCACTGAATACGCAGTATCCCGATGACCCAGATATTGCCGCACTCTATGCTGCGGCCTATATGTCGATCGGCCGCTGGGACTATTGGGACAGTGAAGGCCAACCCAAGGGCGAGACCGAACCTGTGGCCCAGGCGTTGGAACACATCATTAATAAAGATAACACTCACCCCGGGGTGCTGCACCTGCATATTCATTTGTTGGAAGCGTCACTGGAGCCTGAGCGCGCGCTGTACAGTGCCGACTCGTTAGAGGCTACCGTGCCTATCGCCGGTCATGTTGTGCATATGCCTGCGCACATTTATGTTCGTGTTGGCCAATTTGCCAAGGCGGTGGCCAGCAATGAGCGCTCGCTACAGGTTGACCAGCAATTTGCCAAGCTGTGGGGTGATTTGCCGCTACCCAATCTGGGTACTTATCCGCTGTCTCATCGTATTCATGCGGGCCACGCAATCGACTTTATTCGCTACGCCGCTACCGTGCAGGGTAATTATGCTACTGCCAATACCGCGGGGCTCAGAGCTCAGAGTCGAGCACTGGCCAATGGTAGTGACAGTCGCGGCTTTCAAAAAACGGTTGCCGCGCCCTGGTTGGTCAATAAAATTTTTGGCCAGTGGGATCAGTTTATCGGCAAGCAGCCCGCCGCCGCAGGCACGCCGTACCTAGACGGTATTTGGGCCTATACCAAGGGCAGTGCACTGATTGCCAGTGGTGATATGGCTGGCGCTGAAGCGCAGTTGGCGGCGCTGCGAGCTATTGCGGAAGATCCCAATGCCGATCAATTCCGGGTTGGCGCTACCCCGGCTTCAGCGGTATTGGAACTGAGTTTGTATGGGCTCAGCGGTGAAATCTTGCAAGCCAAGGGCGACCTCGATGGCGCTGTTGAGGCCTTTGCTAATGGTGTGGCACTAGAAGATCTCAACAATTACACCGAGCCGCCAGATTGGGCCCAGCCTATGCGTCACTATCTGGGCGCGGCGCTGTTAGAGGCGGGACGGCCGGCTGAGGCCGAGGCGGTGTACCGCCGCGACCTGCGTTGGAATCAGCGCAATGGCTGGTCGTTGTTTGGTCTGCAGCAGGCTTTGAATCAGCAGGGGAAAACAGTCGAAGCGGCGCAGGTTATGGAGCAGTTTACCCAGGCTTGGCAGTATTCAAATATTGTGCTGAGCCGCTCTCGACTTTAGTAGGTTGGTGCTACACAGCGCATATTATTGGAGCCGTTCGCGGCAACACCGGACAACACCGCGACAGCATCGCTACAGCAAAGGCTGCTGGGGGTCCGCCGCCGGCAGGCTGCCCTCCAGCTGTAATAAAAATTTTTTTGCCTGCAAACCGCCACCAAAGCCGGTCAATGAACCGTCTTTGCCAATAACTCGGTGACAGGGAATAACGATTGGCAGCGGGTTGCGGCCGTTGGCGGCACCTACCGCCCTGACCGCCTGGGGCCGGCCGATGCGCTGGGCGATCTGGGCATAACTTCTGGTTTCACCGCAGGGGATTTCCTCCAGTGCCGCCAATACCTCAAGTTGAAATACGGTACCGCTGGGGGCCAGGGTTAGATCAAACTGGCGTCGCTTACCGGCAAAGTATTGCTGCAATTGTTGTTCGGCTTCACTGAAACAGTGTTCGCTGAGATGCCAATGGGGCTCTGGCTGCACCTGCCCTTTGCCTTCGGGAAAGCCGATATAGCACAGGCCACTGCTGTCCCCCGCCAGTAACAAATTACCGATAGGGGAGGCTATATAGCGATAGTCCATGGGGTACTCCTCGGGTGAATAGCTTGTTAGTTTTTTAGGCTCGGAGCCTGGCGCCACAGATGCATGCCGGCGTAAGCCCGCCAGGGAGACCAGCGCAGGGATCGTTCCAGCAGCGCCTTCTCGCCGTCTATATTGAGCCGTGCCCTAGCGACTTTCTGCAGTACTAGATCACCGGCCAGAAAGGCGTCGGGGTCGTTCATTGCCCGCATTGCGATATATTGCGCAGTCCACGGTCCGATACCCTTAATAGTAAGTAGTTGCTCTATCAGCGCGGCACTGTCCGCCGGTCCATCGAAGCTAAGCTGGCCCTGGGCGATCAGGGTGCTCATATCCTTTATCGCCTGGGCGCGTTTAATAGGCATAGACATCGTGCTGGGCTCTAGTTTAGACAGCTGCAGCGGAGTGGGAAAGCACAGCCCCCGCTCCGACTCACTGCCATAGGCCCTGGCGATACGTCCCATCACTGTAGTGGCGCCCTTGACCGAAACCTGTTGGCCGACAATGGCGCGCACGGCTATTTCAAAGGGGTCCCAGCCGCCGGGTACACGTTGGCCGGGATTTTGCGCGGCCATGGCGGCAATCTCACTGTCTTGAGCGAAGCACTTGTGAATTTCCATAGGGTCTGCGGTAACATCGAACAGTCGTTTTACTCGCTCCAGTACGCCGTGTAGTTCGTCAGTTTGCGCCAGTTCAATGCGCACGCTGAGGCGGCGTTTGTCCGCCTCGTCGCTGATATGCAAATGCCCGATATCGTTGCCGATACAAACGGTTCTGCTGTAACTGTGTGCAGTGACTGTCTCGACACCCGGTATGGCCCTAAATTGAAGAAAGGCCAAAATACCGGCGAAGTCGAAGGGTGGCCGGTAGCCTAGATACAGCTGAAAGCCGCCATCACGCACCGGCTTGCGACCGCTGCGCAGCGAAGACGGACTGCGTTTGTACACACTTTTAAAGTGATCGTTAAAACGCCTGACGCTGCCATAGCCGGAACTGAGGGCGACCTCGGTGATCGGCAGTCGGGTCTGGTCAATCAGTGTTTTGGCGAAGTGCAGGCGCCGGGTCTGGGCCACGGCAATGGGTGATGCGCCCAAGTGCTGATTGAATAGCCGGCTCAGATGTCTGGGGCCAACTCCGAGGCGGTCGCAGAGCGCGTCCACGCCGCCGTTGTCCAGAGCGCCTTCAGCGATAAGCCTGAGCGCGCGCCTGACGGTGGTACAGGTACCCAGCCAAGCCGGGGTACCCGGAGCGGATTCCGGGCGGCAGCGCAGGCAGGGGCGAAAGCCAGACTCGGCGGCGGCGGCGGCGGAGGGGTATAAAGTGACATTTTTTTCCATAGGTATCTTTACCGGGCATATCGGGCGACAGTAAATACCGGTGGTCTTGACGCCGATAAAAAAGCGCCCGTCGAAACGTGGATCCCGAGACTGTCGTGCCTGCTCGTACAATGTGTTATCCATGTTCTGCTCACTGCGGGCCCGCTTTTTACGCGCCCATATTGAATGTGTGAAGTTAGCTTAATCCAGTGTGCATTGGTAATCTAGCCATTATCGGACATGGTCGTTATCAGCGCCGTTGCTGCATCTAAAAGCTGCGCGACAGCATAAGCCCCGGAACGTCTGCGTAAATGTCAGGCGGTGACGACCGCTGCGACAATTTTTTTGGGAGCACCGTTGTTGCTGTGATGTTAGTGCTCGCAACGAGTGGATTTGTCGGTAAAATAGCGACAGGGTAGATCAATGAATGTTGTAGTCCAAACACCGGCTAACCGCAGTACTGTACATGGCTACCGATCTAACAGTTGAATTAAATTTATGAAGAGCAAAATACGTATTCTTGCCCTGCTTGCGGGCGCATTTTTAGTGCTAAATGGCATGTTGGCGCTGTTGTACCTAATGTTTCTGGCCCCGGTGGACCCAGCCCAGGCCGCCATTGTCGTCGTCGATGCCGAGGCTCAACAACTAGAGCAGGAGACACAAGAGCAGGGATTTGACGATCGCTATTACAGTATTCATTTTAATGAAGGTGATGCCATCGATCTGTGCCAACAGGAAACGCGCTCGCGCAACAGCAATATTATTCAGCTATCGTTAGACAAGCTATCGACCCGCTTTGACGAGGC
>Ga0105355_10001156_pt1 | contig 24495 bp, 15 predicted proteins | sample GOMGulsemesocosm_2_FD_83508 | JGI IMG/M metagenome (GOLD analysis project Ga0105355, IMG submission 83508) | Methane-oxidizing microbial communities from mesocosms in the Gulf of Mexico - GOM9C Gulf of Mexico | ecosystem: Environmental > Aquatic > Marine > Cold seeps | place: Gulf of Mexico...
GGTAAGCGCTCCAGCTATTGGCACAGGTACCAAAAGTGAAGGTGCAAATCGTACTAATATAGGTTTAGGCGTTATTTATCGCGGTATGCTGCTTGGTGATTCGGCTAAGGTGAGTGAGGGGGTCTTAACCATTGAAGACTCTATCGCATTGGGTCAAGGCTCGGGCTATATTCAATCAGATTACTCGTGGCAACAACACGGCCCGCAACTCTATAACGCAGGCTATGGTAAATCTTGGAAAGCGTCTTCGGTTGATTTTGCTTACTATATTCGAGATTTACAGTGGGCACTACCACAAGAGAAAATGGCAATCGTTGCATCTTATTTATTGGATGGAGAACAATGGATGATTGTGCCAGGTGGTGAAGCCAAGTTTGATTACAACACTATGGGTCGAGCTATTGGCAGAGCACCGAATCCAGATCCGGTTGTTGTACCACCTAGCGCAATAGATATAGCGGATGCCGAGAAGGTCGCAGCTATGGTGCCAAGTAAAGCGAGCGAATTGCAAGCTTACCAAAATTATCGTGAAGGCAGTTCGCCGGCACAAACCGGTTTTAAACATTTCTGGCGTTCTGATTACTCTGTGGTAATGCGAGATGACTTTATGTATACCATTAGAATGAGCTCTGATGATGTGACGCTACTGGAACATGGTAATGGTGAAAACTTGCTAAGTTATTGGCTTGGCTTTGGTAATACCTTCCTATATCAAAACGGTGATGAATATAACGATATTTTTCCTGTGTGGAGGTGGGATGAAATACCTGGGGTAACATCGGCTCATTTCACTAAAACACGTAATAAGGCATGGGGAAATAACTATCAAGACTCTACTTTTGTCGGTGCTGTAACCGATGGCCAGTATGGTGTCACTGTTATGGATATGGTTCATACTGACGATGACACTGCTGTGAAAGATCTTTTTGCGAAAAAAGCTTGGTTTGCCTTTGAAGATGAAATTGTAGCCCTTGGCTCAGGTATTAGCTCTAGTCGATCTGAATATATCAGTACAACCGTTAATCAGAGTTTACTTGATGGCCCTGTGACTATTGACGGGGTTGAATATGCAGAAGGTAGCCGAGATCTAACAAACGTTGATTGGATCCATCATGATGACGTTGGCTATGTTTTTCCTACATCCTGGTGGGGACAAGTGAGTAACAACACCCAAACCGGTAGTTGGAACCTTCTTGATACAGAAGGAACTACAGAGACTCTTTCTGCTAAGACCTTTCGTATTCGCATGGGGCATAGCTGGCAACCATCTGATAGGTCTTATCAATATATTATTGTCCCTAGCGCTACAAAAGGCGAAACACAAGCTTATTCCGATGCGACACCTGTTACGATTATTGAAAACTCAGAGGAGATTCAGGCCGTTCGTCATGCTGGTCTTAATATGACAGGCATTGTTTTTTATAAAGCGGGTTCTGTAACGGTATACGGTGGTTTAACCGTTAGCGTAAGTGCTCCAAGCGTGATTTTACTCGATGAGTCGGGTACAGAGCCAGTCGTTAGTTTATCGACCCCAGGAACTTCAGATACCGTTTTGGTCACACTCATTTATGCTGATAAGGACACATATACAAAGATATTTACAACATCATCATCGGTTGATGAATTAGGGAAAACCGTGACGGCCGTAATCGATGACTCATCGCCTAACAATACTGAAGTCATTCCTACAGATGATAGCTATGTTAGAAATGGGGGGTATGCTGATGATAATTTTGGTTCAGCGAGTATTCTGACGGTAAAGGAAGACGCCCCAGGTTACTTAAGGCAATCATTTTTCCGTTTTGATTTAGGTTCATATAATGGGAGTGTAGTTGAAGCCAAATTAGTACTCGATGCCAATTCAATTGGCTCTGATATTTCGAATGTTAGCTTTACCGCTTACCTAATGGAAAATGATAATTGGTCTGAGGAGAGCTTAACACATAACAATGCAGAAACTGGTGGGACTGCAGCGGGTTCAATAACTTTTGGGGCAACGGGATCTGTAGAGTGGGATGTTACTAGTATTGTCAATCAGCAAATAAATAGCGATAAAATAATCACTATTAAAGTAGAGTCTGATTCAGCGGGAGCTAATAAATGGGTACATTTTTCTTCTAAAGAAGGGAGTACTCCGCCTAAGCTAACGATGTCGTTAAATTAACACATAGCCAAGTTTAAATAATATCCTTCAAACGGTCTTCGAATTCAATCATAAAACGATTCAAGGCCGTTTTACAATTATAATGAGCACATGCCTTTTTTATTACTTGCTCATCTAATACTCTATACAGTATTTCTTTACATTAGAAATGAGCAGTTAAACTTAGGTTCAAACGTACGCCAGTTTCTTGATAGTCTAGAAAGCGGTTTTTATAAACACTATATTGTTGCACAATTTCATTTGTTAGGTTAACCGCTTCGAGTCTAATAGTATATGTAGGCGCAAAGTTATAGCTGATTAACCCATCTAATTGGCCATAAGCAGATGTTTGAACAGGTTGGCCACTTAAGCCACAGGTTGCACAATTTACATAGTCACTACGCCAGTTGTAGGAAAACCTTATATGAAAATCATTATCCTCATAAAATGTGGTCAAGTTATATGCATCGTTAGATAAACCATCTAAGGTAAATGATACTTCCTCTTTTGAAGGATCAAATTCGGCAGTGCTATCCATATGCGTGTAATTTAACTGGACGCCAAATCCTGAATCAAAATTCTTCAAATACGATACTTCAAAACCCCTAGCATCTGAAGTCTCTTTATTAACAGGCTTTGTTTCTTCAAAAGCTAACTTTATTAAGCCATTATCAAGATCATCAACAATGTATGGCTTTTCTATTATTCGTGAGCTTCTTTCAAGTATTATCCAATTCTTAATGTCTTTATAAAAATAAACGAGTGAGAGGTAACTATTATCGTCAATATACCACTCCAAAGAGATATCTAGGTTATCTGCAGTATAGGGCTTGAGGGTGATATTTTTGGATTGAATTGTGCCATTAAAATCAATATCACCTGTTGCACTGTTTGCTGTTAATACCCCTTCGTATATTTCTCTTGGAATTAGATCTTCAAGTAGTGGCCTTGTGCTTGATTTATAGTATGCGCTTCGCAGAACAATATCTTCGTTAATATCCATTTTGATGTTAAGGGCAGGCAGAAATTGGCTATAACTATGTTTAAGCTTAATTTGTTCTTCTTCATTAATATTAAGTGTTCCAGTACCTGTTGAGGACTCTAGGTATACCGATTGAATCAAATGAGTTGAACTTGATGATTGAATGTTCGTTTTAATGTAGCGTCCACCAATATTACCCTGCCAGTTATCTCCTTCTAGCAGCAACTCAGCATATAGGGCGGTGATATTTTCAGTAATTTCCCAGGTACGATGGTGGGAAGCAACAGGAGTAAAAGCCTTAAGAGGCTCTGAATCTGAATTAACGCTCTGAGCAAAAGTAATTTTATCGTGCGCAATTTGCATACTTTGCTCAGCAGCCTGTTCTGCTTCACTTAAAGAAGCGTAAGTAGGGTCTCCGTTTTGATAATTAGTTATTATTTGCTCTCCAATATTATCCACTTGTGACTGAACGTCTTCTGAAAGAAAAAAATCAACCAGATCCATTGGGTTGTATTCGTACCAACTTGATAGGCTACCACTTTTATTTTCAAATAAACCACCGCCTGGCGAAAACTCGGTAAATAGGTTTGCAGGGATGTTATATTTAAAGTTATTAAAAGCGTTACGCACACTAGGTTGAGGGCTAATAGCAAATTTAGGCGACTTTAGTCGTTTGCTCCAATGGCTACCATATTTAATTCCTGTTACGTAATTAAGTCTTTTGAGATCACTTTCGATGTTCAAGTTTAGTGCTGTTATAGAGTCTTTATTGGTCGTCCGCAAAAACTCCACATTATTAGCATAATAATTATCAGGCTGACCAATAAATTGTTCAGAGCTAGGCCAAGTAAATGAGTTGTCATTTAATGAAAAGCTAGTCGTTTTTTGGTTAGGGTTTGCCAGTGTTGTTCTAGGGGTATTTCCAGTATCAGACTTTGATTGTGAGGTGTGAGCATCAAATTCTAATTGGTGATTATTCGAAATAGCCCAGTCAACATTAAAACCAAGCATATTGGTGTTGATTTTATCATCATTAGCTGTTTTGATAATAGTATTCCATTGACCTGTGCCTAGCTGCTCTCCTTGGTTCCACAGCTGATAAACGCCTTGTGAGATCAAAGGCTTTGGTGGTCGAGAAAAAGAAGTGATAGTGCCATTATCATCAGCTACCGCGTTATAAATTGGATTTGAAAACCAACGAGTTAGTTTTGTTTCATCACTGTCAATATCAAACGATAGTAATAGTGCATCTGCTGTAAGGGTCAAACTTTTATCTGGGCGCCACTGTGTCATTAGTGTTCCTCCAATACGAGTTCTATCTTGAACGTCATAATTAAATGATGCAGATTGTGGACGCCAGTATTTTTCATCGCTAGCTGGATCGTTTGGGTTTAAACTAAATACGACATTATCTTGGCGATAACCACCAACATTTGCTGAATCAATACGAGCCACTCGGTTGTCAAAATTAAATGAAGCAAGTACCCCAAACTCATCATTTACGTTGTTGGAAATTAAGCCGCTGATAGAAGGCGTTGTTTGCTCAGACAATGAATCATAAGCCGCTTCTATTGAACCTGTTGCATGGAGCCCTTTTCGTTGTAATGGTTTATTAGGCAGCATGTTTACTAAACTCCCTATACTACCTTCTTGATGTGATGCTCTACTAGACTTATATACTATTAAGCTGCTCACCATATCAGATGCTAACTGCTCAAAGGAAAAACTACGATTATTATTACTCGTGGGGATAATTCGGTTATTCCACAAAACAGTATTAAACTCTGGACCAAAACCCCTAACCGATATTTTAGAGCCCTCTCCGGCAATACGCTCAATTGATACACCAGTGATACGTTGAAGTGATTCAGCTATATTTTGATCTGGATATCTACCAATATCTTCAGCATTAATCACATCGACTAATGAATCAGCGTACCTTTTTTGGTTAAATGATGCAGTGATGCTTTCACGATAGCCTTTTATTTGGATAATTTCTGTTTGGTGTTCGGCTTTTTGCTCAATGATTATGGTACCAGATTGACTGATACGTGCAGAGATTGACGAATTTTGTAATATTAAATTTAATGCTTGTTCTGCGCTATATAAACCCGATATGCGCTGTGTGGTAACCGATTCAATTAATTTTAGATCAATCGCAAAATTTAAGTCAGCTTGGCTAGCAAAAATCGGTAAAGACTTACGAGCTTCAATTGCTTGAATATTAAACTGAATCAGTTTATCAGCACTACTTTTTGCTGTACTTATTAAAGGAACAATAGTGATGAAAAATAATATTGAAAGTTTAAAACTTATATAAACAGAGGAATAACGAATGGTTAACATATCTTGATACCATAGTGATCATTTACACTGTTAACTATACGATAATCTTTCATTAATATCTATTTACGTGCCGAAGTATAATAGGATGTTTCAAATAAACCCGCTAGTAACAACTCAATGTTTAAAGTTGACATTATGATGGTTAATTATCAATTTCTATGGGGAGGTTACAAGATGGGTAAGATATGTGACAGCTTGGCTGCCATATATCTATTCCTACTTTCATAAAGCCATACTATGGTCGCCGATTCTTATTTATGGTCAGCATACTCCTAACATCCTTATTTACAGACGGTATCACAAGGTTAGTGCTTGAGTGTTAATTGAATTTTTCCAGATTGAGTTTTTGTTGCTTTAATGCCAAAACTTACTTCTAATATTTCAAAAGTGCTGTCTAAGTTGTTGATGCCAAATCGTCCAACAATAGGAATCTCATATAGGTCATTATCAACAATCTCAAATTCAATGCCAGTGTAACGAGACAGTTCACCGACAACATAATGTAGCGGTTCACCATTGAACAATAGATTTTGCTCATGCCAAGCCAATATTGATTTTAACTCTTCATCTTTCAATAGTTCTTTTTTTATATCAGTTAAGGAAGTTGCATCTTTGCTAATTGACACTTTTTCTCCTTTTTTTACCGAAAGGGAGTTATCCGTCTTTAAATTGTTTGTATTACTTTTTGATTTATCTTTGTTAGCCTTATTAACTAATGTGCTTACAGGTTGAATTTTTTTAGTCGAATCAGTATTTGACACTTTAACTTCACCCTCTGTAACTGTTAGCTCAATAAATGAGCTGTCTTCAAGGGAAACATTGAAGGCAGTGCCAACTGCTTCGATGATTTTTTTATTAGCGATAACTGCAAGTACTCGTTCCTTGTTGTGCGCTACATCAATATATAATTCTCCAGTGTGCAGATAAACAAGACGTCTTTTTTCGGTGAAAATGACTTTAGCTACCGTTGCTGTGTTAAGTCTTAAAACAGAACTGTCTGGAAGTTCGATAACAGATTGCTCACCAACATGGGTTGAGTAATATTGTTCGAATAGAATCTTATCTGGTTTATCTGTCTTTTGTTTAACGACAACCGGAGATTGCGGGGTAGTCCGATCAAATTCAAACCCAGTAATATTGATAACCATTACTAACATTATACTCGCAGCTGCAAATGCCAAACCCCGCATAATGTGATTAGTTTGTTTGTTTTTACGTTTTACTGATTGATAAGGAAACAACTCTGATAAGCCAGACAGCATTTCAGCTTGTTGTATTGGCGCATTAGCAGAATGGTAAATTCGTTGATGACAAGGAGACAGCTCAAGCCAATCATTAAATTCACTTTGCTTTTCATCAGAGATACCATCCTCAATTTGAATTATCCAATCAATGGCTTCTGATAAAATATCTGATGTATTGTCAAGTTTTACTACCTTAGTACCCATCTCTCTATACTCCCTTAGATTTTATAGGCTGCAAACTATCTTTTTCACTTAGCTTTTGCTCGTTAATGATAGCTTGGAACTTCATATAGCCGCGGTGCAAGTGTACTTCTACTGTTCGCTTGCTGATATCGAGTTCATCAGCGATTTCTTTTGTCGACAAACCATAAACTTTTTTCATAATAAATACTTTTCTGCATTGTTGGGGCAGCTGTTGAACTGCCTGACAGAACCTTAAAAATTGCTCATCACTAGAGACTTGGTTAAATGTGGAATCCTGCCCACTAGTGCCAAAGTCATCTTCTTCCTCAACGCTTTCGTTATATTTTGAGGCCGGTTTTCGTAAATAGTCAAAAGCCAAGTTTCTTGCAATGGTATAAACAAAACTCTTATTTATAGCTCGTGAGTTTTTTTTCTGATGCAACCAAACTTTAATATACGTTTCTTGAACTATATCTTCCACCTCATCTGGTGGAACAATCGATTTTAAAAAAAACTTTAGTTTGTTTCCAATTAAGGAAAACAAAGCAAGGCTACTTCTCTCATCATTCATGACTTAGTCCTAAATTCATTCCTATGCATATAACGAATCAACTAGATAAAACTACTTAATCAAATTTAATTTTTTTTTTGATAAAAGCTGTGTTTTTGAGTCGTGAGTCGTAATGCATTGATTATAATAAATATACTGGCTGCTTGGATAACGTATTTATTTACTTATTACAATGAAGTGATCTTTATTAGTAAAGGGAACGCTCATTTTACTTTGAACAGAAATCAATAGCATTGCCGCATATAAATAGTAAGCAGGGGTATCTCGTTAATATTATTTATTTCATTACAGCTATAAGTATAGGTATAAATAACTTGCCTAGTTGTACATTTTACAAACACTTGTATATCCACCTCGGTCCCGTGAATAAACAAAATAATAGGAGGCAAGAAACTTCAGGAAAGTTGGAGTTTAACAATACATTTTCATATATTTCATAGTAAAGGTAAGTAGTTTCTCCCCCACGCACGTTAAATAGATAAGTAAGTAACAATTTCCTGGGTATCTACGGAGATTTCTGATTAATACAATTTTCCGTATGGGTTGCAATACATACAACTTTATACACGAACGGAGATAACATGAATCACGATAATATTAAGTCAATACTCATTGTTGGTGGCGGTACCGCTGGCTGGCTTACTGCTTGTCATCTTGCAAAGAAGTTAAGATGTGAACTGCCCAATTCTGTTAACGTGACCTTAATTGAGTCAGAAAACATTCCAACCATAGGGGTTGGTGAAGGTACGGTTCCAGCAATTATTGATAGTTTAAAGTACTTTGGCCTTAGTGAAACTGATTTGATTAAAGATTGTGACGCCACATTCAAACAAAGTATTAAATTTGTCGATTGGATGAAACCACGACCAGAACAAAAAGAAAACTATTATCACCATGTCTTTGATTATCGAGGAACAAATACCTTTGACTTAACACCTTATTGGCTGATGGGAGTTAACGGTCAACAAAGTTATGTTGATTCAGTCGGTTATCAAGGGGCTGTTTGTGATTTGGGACTTGCGCCTAAAAACATAACAGATAAAGAATTCGAAGGACTCAATGGTTATGCCTACCATTTTGATGCTGCAAAATTTTCACTATTATTAGCAAAACATGCCGTTAATACATTAGGTATTAAACACATAAAGGCAGAGGTTAATGAGGTAACGTTAGATAAAGAAGGGGCGATAGAAAGTGTTATAACTGATAAAAAAGGTGAGTTAACCGCTGATCTATTTATTGATTGCACCGGATTTTCTTCATTATTACTAGGACAAGCGCTTGGTGTAAAGTTTATTTCAAAAAATGACGTCTTGTTTACTGATCATGCACTTGCTGTACAAGTTCCTTATGATTCTAGCTCACAACCTATTGCTAGCCATACTATCGCAACAGCTAAAGAGGCCGGGTGGATATGGGATATCGGCTTGAGCGAAAGACGCGGATTAGGTTATGTATATTCTAGTAAACATACAACACATGAACAAGCCGAAAAAGTACTACGCGACTATGTACAACAAACCTCTATTCAAAATACCGATGCGTTAACCTATCGAAAAATTCCGATGAAAGTTGGCTATCACGATGTTTTTTGGAAAAAGAACTGTGTTGCGATTGGTTTGTCGCAGGGCTTTGTTGAACCACTAGAAGCAACTGGATTATTAGTGTTTGATAGCTGCGCCAAAATGTTAGCTGAAAAGCTACCGGTAAAGCTTGCTTCTATGCCGACTGTGGCCAGCGAGTTCAATGTTGATGTTAGAAAACAATGGGATAAGGTGATTGATTTTGTAAAATTACATTATTGTTTATCAGATCGTGATGATAGTGAATTTTGGCGGAGCAATAGCGATACAACATCTGTGCCTCAAAGTTTATTAACTAGGTTGAGCCATTGGCGAGAAAGACCACCAAGCGAACACGATTTCACTAGTCGGCATGAGATTTTCTATAAGGTTAATTATTTATACGTTTTATATGGCATGAACTTTAAAACGAATATTGACGATATTAAATACCGTTATACCGAGCAAGAAAAAGCAAAACAAGGGTTTATGCGCATTAATAACTTTGCTGAACAAGCAAAATCAACCTTGCCATTGCACCGAGAGCTTATTGAAAAAATTAAACAATATGGTTTACAAAAAGTTTAGCCGCAATTTCGGATTGATCGTAATGCTGAAATTAGGTATTTAATCATTTAAGTATGAGTACCTTATTTTATCTATCACTAATTAATAGAGAATGAGAAAGTAGATGAAAAACAATTTAGCGCAATTAACACCTCAAAAACACGCCAATATAAAGATTAAAAATGGTATTGATATAGCCTTTTTAAAAAATCAAAGTATCGTCCCTGTTGTGCTTTCTGAGTTGACAAAAGTAGCAACAGAAACACCTGTTATCTTTATAAAAAATGCTGAAACAGGTCAGTTTCAATTAGTAACAATGTTGGGGTTAGCTTTAGAAGAGAATTTAATGATCAAGGATAATCAATGGCAAGGATTGTATATTCCACAAGTATTGAGACGTTCACCATTTGTTTTGAATAAAAGTGAACAGGTAGGGGAGTATGTCGTCGGTATCGATGAATCCAGCCCGCTGGTCAATCAGCAAGAAGGTTATGAACTGTACTACGACGGTGTAGCCACTGAATACCTCAAGACAAGGGTAGAGTTTTTAAAAGCATACGCCTTATCTTTGAATCAAAGTATGGAGTTTGGCAAATTCTTGGCAAAGAAAAATTTGATTCAAGAGCAAACTGTTTCTCTAAATGAGCAAGGTAAAGAGCATAAGCTTGAAGGTATTTACGGAATCAATGAAAATGTTTTTGCTGAATTGTCTGGCGAAACACATTTAATATTACGTGAGAAAGGGTACCTCAGCGCTATTTATGCAATGATTCTTTCAAAACATCAACTTAATAGATTAGCCAGAAATAAGTCTCTATTAAGTTAATGTTAAAAGCCTTTAATGAGTTCAGCTCGAGGAATAAGTTAATTGATTGAATTATAATGATTAAATAACTTATTTACCCTATCTTGATAATTCTAAGTAACTGAATTCAATTCAATATAAATACCCGCATCAATAGCTGAACTCGGCATTAGTTCGCCATTAATTTAATACAAAAACAAATATTATTAAAAACTACTTAGCTTAAGTAAGTAGTTTCCTACCCTACATACGTTTATAGAAAGGTAAACAAATAACAGCATCTTTAGTTATGTACAGAGTTGCTGATTATTTAAATTACATAGTGAGTTCTGTTAGAGCAAAAAATATAACTCACGTTAATTATAAATACATTTAAAGCAATCAAACGATACATTTGTCAGTGTTGTACTGAAACAACAATCTGACCTACATATGCTCATGCCGCTAAGCATAGTATCAAAAGGGCAAAAAAACTTTAGCCAGATGATAGGTAATCAAATTATCTCGGCAGATGATTAAATAGGTAAGGTAATTATGTATAACAATCTTTTTTCTTTACAAGATAAAACAGTTTTAGTAACAGGCGCCAGCAGAGGTTTAGGCCAAGCATTAGCGGTAGGTTTTGCGCAAGCTGGAGCGGTAGTTCTCTGCGCAAGTTCGCGACCTGGTGGTACAGATCATACGATTGAAACTATCGAAAAATTTGGCGGAAAAGCTCATGCATTAGCAGCTGATTTGTCTGATGAACAGGCCGTGGAGCAACTGGCTGAAGAGGCTTTAGCTGTAACTGGAAAAGTCGATGTTCTTGTTAATAATGGCGGCACTATTTCACGTTTCCCTGCAACAGAATATCCGCTCAATGAATTTAAAAAAGTTATTGATGTAAATTTAAATTCAATCTTTCAACTAAGTCAGTTGATTGGTCGCGAAATGATTAACAACGGTAGTGGTAAAATCATTAATATCGCTTCAATGTTGTCATTCTCTGGTGGTATGACGGTACCTGCTTATACAGCAAGCAAACATGGTGTTGTCGGCATTACCCGTGCACTAGCGAATGAATGGGCAAGTAAAAATATCCAAGTAAATGCTATCGCTCCTGGTTACTTCCGTACTGATAACACCCAAGCACTACAAGATAATCCAGAGCGTAATGAACAAATTCAAGCTCGAATTCCTACTGGCGAATGGGGAGAGCCTGAGCAATTAGTCGGTTCAGCCATATTTTTAGCGTCACAAGCTAGTAGCTATGTTAACGGCCATGTATTGGCGGTAGATGGCGGCTGGTTAGCCCGCTAATTCAATTACTTTTCCTTTACTTTTTCAAAAAGAGAATATTATGACGTTAACATATGAAAACCGTTATGCGGTTGGACACAACGAAGCAAAAAGCTTTGGTACTAAGCAATTAAGAGATGCTTTCTTGATGGAAGGTCTTTTCCAAACAGATAAGATTAATTTGGTTTATACCCACTATGACCGTTACATTATTGGTGGTGCAGTGCCAACAACTCAGCCATTAACATTGTCGGCGATTGATCCCCTTAAAGCGGATAACTTTTTAGACAGACGTGAGCTCGGTATTATTAACATTGGTGAAGCCGGTAAAGTCACGGTCGACGGCGAAGTGTTTGAGCTTAATAATAAAGAAGCATTATATGTTGGTGCGGGCAATAAAACAGTAATTTTTGAAAGTGCAAATGAAGTGTCACCGGCACGCTTTTATCTAAACTCAGCCCCTGCGCATCAAGCGTATCCCAATAAAAAAGTGACCCGTGAGGATGCTAACGTATTAGAGCTTGGTTCGTTAGAAACTTCCAATGAACGTACTATATACCAGTTAATAATTAATGGTGTGGTTGAAACATGTCAATTACAAATGGGCATGACCTGTTTAAAACCAGGTAGTGTATGGAATACTATGCCAGCACATCAGCATGACCGTCGTATGGAAGCCTACTTGTATTTTGATCTGGCTGAAGATCAAGCGGTATCACACTTTATGGGTGAGCCGAAAGAAACGCGCGTGATTTGGACCGCGAATGAACAAGCAGTAGTTTCTCCTGCATGGTCTATTCATAGCGGCGCAGGCACATCAAACTATTCCTTTATTTGGGGGATGGCCGGTGAAAACCTAGATTATGACGACATGGATAAATACATGCCGAATGAATTAAGGTAGTCCTATTATACTGAAGTAAAGTCAAGTCATTCACTTGGCTTTACTTCGGTAAACGAACGTATCGACTTAATGAAATTTTTTTTCAACAGGTGTTTGCCGTGATTAAATCTCTCCTCGTGATCTTATTGGCGTTAATGCTGGTAAGTTGCGGTCAATCAGAAACGAACCTTGCTTTACGGGTAGGGCATACCTTAGATACCAAGCACGCCGTGCACAAGTCGCTGGTATATATGTCAGAGCGGTTAACGCATTATTCTCATGGCGCTATGTCGCTGAAGTTGTACCCAAATGGTCAACTTGGCTCTGAGCGTGAAATGGTCGAACTATTACAAATTGGCAGTTTAGCCATCACCAAAGTGTCTGCCGCAGCAATGGAAGGCTTTGTACCTGAGATGAAGGTATTTAGCTTACCCTATATTTTCCGTAGTAGAGAGCATCGCTGGCAAGTACTGCAAGGCGCTGTAGGTCAAGATATTTTAGCGGCGTCTAATAAAGCCCATTTAACGGGTTTAGGTTATTTTGATGCCGGTAGTCGTAGTTTCTACACCTGTCATGAGATGGTCAATTCACCTGAGAATATTGTCGGTAAAAAAATCAGAGTGATGAGTAGTCAAACAGCTGTGAAAATGATTGAAGCGTTCGGCGGGGCTGCCACCCCTATCGCTTGGGGCGAATTATATGCCGCGCTGCAGCAAGGCGTCGTCGAAGGCGCTGAAAATAACCCACCCAGCTACTATCTTTCTCACCATTATGAAATTTGTCCCTATTATTCTCTGAATGAACACACCTCGGTGCCTGATGTGATCATTGCCAGTAAACATATTTTCGATAATTTAAACCCGCAACAACAAGAGTGGTTAACCCAAGCGATGAATGATGCCGTTGAGTATCAAAAATCCCTTTGGATGGAGTCAGAAAAAGAAGCGTTAGCCGCGGTAAAAGCGGCCGGTGTTGACGTTATTTACCCTGATAAAACCCCCTTTTTTGATGCGGTTAAACCTTTCCATGCCACCTACAAAAATACCTTAGTGGGTAATTTGTTAACACGCATCAAGCAACAAGGGGGAAGTCATGAATAACTTTGTGACTAAATTAGATTATTTCATTGAAAAACTACTCTCTATATTAATGCTAGCGATCGTGTTAATTGTTTGTTGGCAGGTTTTATCACGTTATGTTCTGCATTCACCTAGTTCGGTTTCAGAAGAAATTGCTCGATTCTTATTAATTTGGATAAGCCTGATCGGCGCTGTTTATTGCTACCGCATAAAAGCCCATTTAGGGCTAGATATTCTCACTAATAAATTGGCTGAAAAGCAGCAAAGAATAACACGCCTATTCACCCATTTGATAGTGCTGATATTTTCAGCCTTAGTATTAGTGATTGGTGGCATCCGCCTCGTGACATTGAGCTTTAGCCCAATACAGATTTCGCCAATTTTAGGCTTACCAATGGGCTATCTCTATTGTGTCTTACCGCTGACTGGTTTGTTACTTTGTTTTTATGCCTTGTTCGAATGCTACGGTGAAGTGTCAGAAAGTAGCTCGCTAGCAGGCGACGTATCAAACAAAGACCAGTCAGAAAAAACGTCTGCAGAGCAGTCTCCCAATAATTTAATAGTAGGGCCTAAATAATGGAATACAGTGCCATCATTTTAATTGTAACCTTCTTCTTACTGTTAGCCGTTAACGTACCCATATCTTTTAGTATTGGTTTCGCCACGTTAGTGACCATGTTGTGTAGCATCGATTTAATTCCGGCCGTCACGACCATAGCACAGCGCATGGTGGGTGGTGTGAATAGCTTCTCTTTGTTGGCTATTCCCTTTTTCATTTTATCCGGTCTCATAATGGGTCGTGGTGGTGTTGCCAAACGCTTAATTGAATGTGCTATGGCGCTCATCGGCATGTTGCCAGGTGGTCTCGCCTTGGTCAATGTTTTATCCTGTACCTTATTTGGTGGCATTTCAGGCTCTGCCGTGGCGGCAACCAGTGCTATTGGTAGCTTTATGATCCCCGAAATGGAAAAAAAGGGCTACGACAAAAACTTTGCTACTGCCGTAACCGCTACCGCTGCCACGACCGGCATGATCATTCCACCCAGCAATATATTAATTGTGTATGCCATTGCCAGTGGTGGGGTATCCATTTCAGCCTTATTCATCGCCGGCTATTTACCTGGATTATTAATCGCCTTATTTTTAATGATTGTCTGTGCTATTTACTCAATAAAAAAGGGTTATCCGCGAGATAAAGCGTTACCAGCCCGCATTATTGTTGGTAAAATAGCCGCTGCACTGCCCAGCTTATTTTTATTATTCATTATTATTGGTGGCATTATCGGCGGCGTATTTACTGCAACCGAAGCAGGCGCCATCGCGGTGCTATATTCATTATTTCTAGCGGTCGTTATCTATCGAGAAATCAAGGTAAAAGAACTGCCCGACATTCTGCTTAAAGCCGGTGGCATTACCGCCATTGTGATGTTTTTAATTGCGATCTCGTCGGCGATGTCATGGATTTTATCATACGAGAATATTCCGCAAATGCTCAGCGCACTGCTGCTTACCATCAGTGAGAATCCCTTAATTATACTGCTTATTATTAATTTACTGTTAATTATCGTGGGTGCCTTTATGGATATGACACCGGCAGTACTTATTTCCACCCCGATCCTCTTACCGGTTGCAGAAAGCATCGGCATGTCACCTATCCATTTTGGCATTATGTTAGTGCTGAATTTATCGATAGGTTTATGCTCGCCACCCGTTGGCGCGGTATTGTTTGTGAGTTGTTCGGTCGCGAAAACATCGATAGAAAGAATCATCAAGCCGATGTTACCACTTTATTTTGCTATGTTCGTCGCTTTGATGTTAGTTACTTACATTCCCGCTATTAGCGAATTTTTACCTAGATACTTCGGTTTAATCAAATAATATGAGAATAAGAGATATGAATTATTTCAATCCAATAGTCGTTTTAGTTAGTGCAGGCTTATTTTTGCAGGGGTGCAGTATGTCCCAATCATTTGACCCAACAACTGCTGCTTTAGCTTCAGGTGAAGTCACCTATGCGCGATATATACCTGAACGTAAAGATGACTTCGCGTTTGAAAACGATCTCATTGCCTTTCGTATGTATGGTCCTGCAGCTCGCAGTGGCACAGAAAATGCGGGTTTAGATTGTTGGTTAAAACGAGTTAAAACGCCCATCATTAATAAATGGTATAAACAAGCCCTTGAGCAGGATAAAAGTTACCATAAAGATTGGGGCGAAGGGTTAGATAACTATCATGTGGGCTCATCTGCCGGATGTGGTAGCTCGGCGCTATGGCTTGATGGCAAACGTGAACCTTTAGAAACCTGGGTTGACTGGAAAATATTGGAGCAAGCGCCGAATAAAACCGTATTTTCGCTTAGTTATGAGCATGATATTGATGGCATCGTCTATAAAGAACTCAAGGTGGTTGAGATTGCGACTGGCCAACGTTTATTTAAGGCAACGTCAACCTTCTGGGTCAATGATAGGTTAGCAGTAGGACTGCCGATAAGTGTTGCTATTGCCACGCACGATGAAAAGGCTTCTACTTACCTTAATGAAGAAAATGCAATTGCTTCAGCTTGGGAAGTTATTGATGGTTATGGTTTAGGTACTGGTGTATTGGTTAACCCTACTAAGGTTAAGCAGCTTAAGGTTGTGCCAAGTTTAGGAATTAAAGACGAAGGGCATGCTTTAGCAGTTGTTAATACCGATCACAAAGGTCAAGTTGTTTATTACGCGGGTTATGGTTGGCAAAAAGCGAATGAAATAACCACTTTTTCCCAGTGGCAAGACTATTTAACCATGTTTAGTAAAAACATCGCTGAATTCAACCAATAGTCAATACGGAGTAGTCATGGCAAAATTTTTAACTATAGGCGAAGGAATGCTAGAACTTCGCAACGAACCCGATGGCGGCAAGGCATTTAGCTATGCTGGAGATACATTAAATGCTGCCATTTATGCTAAGCGTTTTAAAGATGATATGGATGTTTATTGGTTATCGGCAGTTGGTAAAGATCAGTTCAGTGAAGAGATATTGTCGTTCGCAGCGAACGAAAAAATTAATACTGAATTTGTATTTACCTCTGAAGAAAAAGCATTAGGTATTTATAGTATCTATACAGATAATCAAGGAGAGCGCTTTTTTAATTATTGGCGCAATGACTCTGCAGCGAAACAAATGGTAGCGTTACTTGATAATTGTGATCGCTTAAAAGATGTCGAAAGTTTCGATTTTGTCTTGTTTACAGGTATTAGTCTGGCAATTTTAAATGAACAAGATAAAGCACGACTACTATTATTTATTGAGCAGTTAAAAGCTCAAGGTACTCGAGTTGTCTTCGATCCTAATTACCGTGCTCGTATGTGGCAATCAGATTTACATGCTATACAATGGTTCAGTAAAGCATTTTCGTTAAGCGATATTGTTCTGCCTGGTTTAGATGAAATGGATCACCTTTATGGCACCAAGACTCATCAGGCTGTTAACTCAATGTTTAAGTTATATGCTATTGAAGAGTTAGTTATTAAATGTGGTAAAGATGGTGTGGTTGGTTATTTTCATCACGAGCCTGTCTGCCATATACCGTTTAATCCCGCTCCAATACAAATCGATTCGACTGCGGCAGGAGATTCCTTTGCTGGGACATATATTGCAGCAAGATCTCACGGGAGTGCCATAAATGAATCAATTCTTTCTGCTGATTCCGTTGCTAGAACGGTCGTTCAGTATCAAGGAGCTATAATTGACAGCATAAGTTACAAAAAGGCACATCTTGAAAATCAATCTTTAAGAAGTCGTTAAGAAAGATATACAGTGTCTCTTGTTCGTTTCTCACTATTTTTGCCAACAACTCATAGCCGCTTAATGTAGCCTTGAGCTGTATTTACTATCGTGGTGACTAATAATTCTTGCCACGTAAATACAGTTACTGTCGAAGTACTTTTCGAAAAATAATAAATAATGATAGGTTGCGCGCAGCAGAAACTTTATCTTGTTGAATCAGCTAGGGCGATAAATTGGCACAATACCATACCTTAGAAAGTGAAGAATTAAATCGCATGAAAAGAATCTATTTTATGACGATGTTAATTGTTTTCTCGTTTCCCTTCTTATGTATGGCCGATAACTTTCCATACCCAAAATTGCTGAAGAACTAATCAAAATGGCAGCGCTTGGAACCGATGTTCGAACAGGTAAAAGTAATATCCCAGCATCCGATGTTGATCGAAAAAACACCGCGAGGATAAAACAAATAATTGAAAAAATAGGCTGGCCAAGAATAAATCTTGGTTACATCTTTTGGGGCCAGTGGAAGCTTATTAGTAAGTGTTCAGCTGTAAATTAATATAGGATATCGTTAGTTTTGATTAAAGTTCATTGTAGTAAATATCTAATCATATTGTTGTGTACCACGTTGTTATTCGGTTGTGGTGGTGGAAGTGAAGATTCAGAAGTAATTAATCCACCTGAGGAAGTGCTACCGGATCCAGTAACTGAGCCCATCACTGATCCTGAAGTGATTCCAGAGCCAGATCCAGTAACTGAGCCCATCACTGATCCTGAAGTGATTCCAGAGCCAGATCCAGTAACTGAGCCCATCACTGTTCCTGAAGTGATTCCAGAGCCAGATCCAGTAACTGAGCCCATCACTGATCCTGAAGTGATTCCAGAGCCAGATCCAGTAACTGAGCCCATCACTGATCCTGAAGTGGTTCCAGAGCCAGATCCAGTAACTGAGCCCATCATTGATGCAGAAATGACTCCTAACCCAGATACCGATCCTGTCAGTGAACCGGTAGTTGTTAATGCCGGAGAAGATCTTACTCTTTATAATAGTGAAGTATTACAACTGAGCGGTTCAGTAAATATTACCGGATTACGTTATTCGTGGAGCCAAGTCAGTGGTTCAAGTGTCACTATTCTTGAAGCGAATAGTGCAAATGCAACTGCGGTATTAAGTAACATATCTCATAACAGTGAGTTGATTTTTAAGTTAACAGTATCTAATGAGCAAGGTATCAGTCATGCAGATTACGTTACCGTTTTAGTAAAAGATAAAGTGAGTGCCGCACTTATTTCGGGTGATCCTTCTTTATTACCAGACAGTGCAGAGCCGATTATAAATCGAATATTGTCAGTTATTGAAGCTGAAAAAATAGCGAACGAACAAGTTTTACAAACTATTTATGGCGATAACAGCATTAGTTATTTGCCTAGCCGACGTTCTCAGTTTTTTAGTTTTGAACAGCGTAAAAGTGTTTACCCGCTGATCAGAGGTAATAATGGTTTAAATTTAGCGGCAGCAGTTAATATCAATGGTCAGCATAACGCAGCCTTTGGTACCAACATCATCAGAAGCTTTTATGATGGAGCCTATTTAGAATATGAAGCTCATTTTGCAAACATATTAAGTTGGTTGCTTAAACGTGACACTGCCACTCTCGCTAATAATACTATAGTCAAATTAGCCTTGATGGATGGCACAACGGCTAGTAAAACAAGTAGTTGGTTAATGGATAGATATGCAAACTGGACGGTAAGCCATTGTAGTGATGAAAGTGAACTAGTTAATTGTCTCGATGATGCAGATTTAGTTATCACCGGTTCAAATAATGATGCCACTAGCGATATTGCACTTACAGCATTAAAAACGGCTCAAACTAAAGGTGCAGCATTGTTGTATGTACACTTGCATAGTTGGAATTCAAACCCGTTGACCATTTCAATATTGTCGAAAATGAACCTAATTATGCAAGGCTCAGGTGGTCCGGGTAATTATTTTAGTCAAGATACGGCTACTTGGGATAATTACCAACAAATGTTGGCGGCAGGTTGGGAGCTAAATGATATTTATCAATTGGTTGATAACTTAAAAACACAAACATTTCCTTTTGATGTTAGTAATTGTGCCAGTAGTTGTGACGCTGCTTTTAACACTGACTTTAAAGCGGTAGTGCAAAGTTTACGTAGTACAGTGCAGAATTTTGACCGACAGAATATGGATGTTTTTGCTGGTGAATTATATGAAATTGAAAAGTTACTGATTTTGCTAGCAGACTTTTATCGTCAGTCCATTACTTACCCTATGAATGTAAGTACAACGGCCCCTAGTTTGTTTTTACAAGCTTATTTTGCCGATCACTTAGTTTATAACAGCCGTGAGTTTAATCAACTACACGCAGACTTAGGTAACTTTAGTCGTACTGATTTTAGCCATGTGACACCTTCAAACAAAACGGTAACTATAAAGAGTAAAAAGAGTTTCCGCTCAACGGGCGTTTATGCGCTACCGGGTAAAACTATGACTGTTAGCCGTAAAGATAACAGTGAGGTTGAGGTTTCGGTATTTATTAATACTCAGCGCTCAGCCTCTACCCATGAGTTTGTTGATGATGGCTATAATAGGCCTAAGTACTTACAGTCGGTAGCGGTTGTGATCGCTCCGGGTGAAACCATCAAGTTAAATTCCCCTTATGGCGGACCAGTACAACTTAAATTTAGTGTTAATGATAAAGCCGTGGCAATTAACTTTAGTAATATAGGTCAACACCCACATTGGGCAAGCGCCGCGGATGATGAAAGTTTTGCTGAAAGAATGATCGCTGCAGATTTTGATTGGGCTGAGATTGTTACGCCAAATTTTGAAATTCATTCCCAGTTACCCAAAATGAATGCATCACTAAGTAATGTTCATTTTCCAAGCGCCGCCGCTATCGGTGCTGGCACAGAAAAGTATATTCATAATTTTGCGCATGTATTGGCAGGCTTTCAAGGACCGGGTATTGATGTAGTCGCTGAAATTCATGATTTTGCCAACGATAAAGGTTGGAGTATTGATAGCATCGATTATGTTAAACACATGAATGCCGACCAACCAACTTGTGGCTCTGGTTGTTCTGGAAATCCTTATGATGCAGGTTTGAATTTCAACCCGATAGGTCATGGCGATATACATGAGTTAGGTCATGATTTAGAAAAGGGTAAATTTAGCTTTGCGGGTTGGGATGGCCATGCCTCAACGAATCCGTATTCGTATTACTCAAAAACTCAATTTCATAAACTGACAGGTACTGCTTCTTCATGTCAGAGCTTACCTTCACAAGCTATGTTTACTACCTTACAACAAAGCCTTAAAGAAGTTGATACTTTTGCTCATATGCAAGCAGCTAGTTTTACTAGTTGGAGTGAAGGTATGGCGATATATGTGCAAATGATGATGGCAGCACAAGACCAAGGTGATTTGATTGATGGCTGGCATTTATTAGCACGATTACATATTTTACTACGTGAATTTGAGCGTGCTGACAATAGTGATGCTGAGTGGTTAGCTAAACGTGATAGCTTAGGTTTTAATAGTTTTACTCTTGCTGAAGCGAAAGCTCTCAGCAATAACGACTGGTTAGTTATTGCCATTTCTACAGTAATCGAGCGTGATTATCGTGAACTCTTAACTATGTGGGGTCTAGATTATAGTGCTGCAGCGTCTTCACAAGTTGCTAGTTTTGCCTATGCGGCTATAACACCTACTTTTTATGATACCTCTGGTAGTGATTACTGCTTAGGCTTAGATAAAACGCCGGTGATGATTGTTGATAGAGATAACGACGGTGTTATCGATGCTTATGATGCTTTTCCTGATGATCCTGGCAGAAAGTAGTGATGCCGATGGTGTTGGCGATAACCAAGACCTGAGTGACGACCTTGTTACGACCAAGCTTACTTATCAAAATATTGAGCTTAAGTCAGGAATTAAAGAACAATTAACAAAAATAAAGAATTAACGAAGAATTAACGAAGACACCCACCGTTAATTGATCTCTTTATACCTCTCTACTATGGTTAAATAACACACTAAGTAGAGAGGTTTTTATCATGGCTGTTGCCCGAAAAAACAAGTGAGTTTAATTGATACCCCTTATTATCACTGTATTTCTCGGTGTGTTCGCCGCGCTTTTTTATGTGGTGAAGACAAAGTCAGTGGGCGAAGCTTTGAACATCGACGTACATGGGTAGAAGATAAGTTGTTATCTTTGAGTCGTGTATTTGCCATTGATGTGTGCGCCTATGCAGTGATGAGCAATCATAATCATATTGTTTTTCATGTAGACGAAGTGTTAGCGCAGTCATGGACAAATGTTGAAGTGGTTAGTCGCTGGCATCAATTGTTTAAAGGCACATTATTAACTCAAAAATTTGCACTATGCGATGAAATACCCCGCTATTTGCTACCTAGCCTTGAAGACACAATAGATGAGTATCGCAAACGTTTAATGAACATTAGTTGGTTTATGCGAATATTAAATGAAGATATCGCTCGCAAAGCTAATCAAGAAGACCATTGCACTGGTCGGTTTTGGGAGGGGCGTTTTAAATCACAAGCCTTGCTTGATGAAGCTGCGGTTATTGCTTGTATGGCTTATGTTGATTTAAACCCAGTAAGAGCAAATATAGCTGATACGCCTGAGCAATCAAACTACACCAGTATCAAACAACGCATTAAAGCCGCAATACAGGGTAAACAGCCCAAAGCGCTACTACCATTTATTGGCAATGAGCATAAAGATAAAGCCAAAGGGCTTACCTTCAATATTATCGATTACATCGAACTTATTGAGTTAACTGGTCGTTGCATTCGCGCCGATAAATGCGGAGCCATTGCACAAAGCCAACCCGCCATTCTAAAGCGTTTAAACATCAGTGCAGAAAATTGGCTAACGTTAACAACGCAGTTTAGCAAACGCTTCCATGGCGCAGTGGGTCATGTCGATACATTGAATGAATTTTGCCTGCATCAAGGCCTAAGTAGGCGAACGACACTTGACGTCTGCAACAAGCTATTGGCTTAATATATTAATATCATTCTAATATTCACCTGCTAAACGAGTAATTAGCAACTTTGTCACAGCCAAAATTCAAGAATATCACGCCTGTACTTCCTTATTTTCTTTGTGTAAACACCGAACCATAATCAGTGACTGTTCAGAAAATAGTTCAGAAAATAAATAGCTAAGTAATGTAGTGGAATGTAGGTAATATTTAGTTGATATTAACGGTGGGTGTCTATGTTGATTTTTGATTATGTCTATGTTGATTATATTGATTGTTAATATATAGCCTGCGTAGGGGCGCTAACTATTTATACGGTAAATTATGATAACGAATGAGCTTCGGTAAAAAACAACTTGGTTATGGAAGGTCGTAGTCGATTGAAAATTTGCTAAGGCTATTCATTGAAAATATAAAAAAACCGTAAACAGGAATCTGTTTACGGTTTTTTTCGGCCACTAGAACGGACAATTGACGTGTTATTAATTAGATCTGAATTGCTCTGAAAGGGGCTGTTTTAAAGCCACTTACATAACAAGTGGCTTTTACTTCGTTGTGCAATTGAACCTAAAACTCCAGTGTATTTAGGTGCTTATCAACAAGTAGGCCTTGCTGTAATTTAAGGTTGAATTTAAAGGCACGTTTGGCTCTAAATTGAATGGTTAAAATTGTACCGTTGCTTTCAATAGCTCGCTGCTCGCCAATATTGATTAACGTAGGGTACAACACTCTATCACCATTGGTATGTAAACGGTTGTAAGTCATATTTTCCATTTCATTAATGTTAACGCCTTTTGTACTTACATATTCTAATTCTTCACTATCATAAGGAATAGCGAAGCTAAAAGCGTTGACTGACTTAAGCACACTAGCGTTTACGCTAATTTCAACTATTTCACCGGCTGTGTAACTTGTTTTAGTTGCCACTAGGGTCAGTTTTCCAGCAAGTTCATCGATTGCTTCATTTGTAACTGCGCCATCAAGTTGAGTACTGACATTTGATATATCATAGGCATCGATCAGGCCATTGTTGTTCACATCGCCACGACTGACATAAGCAAAATCACTATCACCTTTGCGAAGGCCGGTATAATTCAAGTAAGATGTCAGGTCATTTTGGTCGATCTTACCATCTTTATTAATATCTCCTGGTAAGATACTTTCGCTACCCGGCACTTTAAAAACATATAACTGCGTGCCAGAGCCAAAGTTGCCAACTGCTTTTTCAACCACCATTTTGACATAACGTGCGACAGGCTGTTTTTCTAATGCAAAAGTTTTTGACTCATTATCTGCTGCCCAGTCAAAACTTCCTGCTTCAGTCCAGTTGACTTTGTCAGTACTGAACATGATTTTCCCGCTTTGAATAACACCATTTTTGCCGTTAGCGCGAGGTAGATAAACAAGGTTGTCTAGTTGGCTGAAAGATTTCAAGTCCATAACGATGTCAAACGGTATTGAATTCTTACCATATTCAGTATGCATCATTGAATTTTCATCGAAATTGAACAGTTGATCTAAGCCTTGATTGCCTTGCATTTTAGCAGTGCTTTCAGCTGTTATGCCTTTAATGGCAAATTGTAGCGGGTCGTCTTTTGTTTTAGCCGTGAAAGCCAGCCACGGTGACTTAGTGCTTTTATTTACTGCCCTAACTTTAAATGAATAAGTTGTTTCTGCTGACAATTCTTCGAACAGTAATTCATTATCAGTAATATTACTATAAATCATGTTGTCAAACTGAAGTTCATAGTAGTCAGCATTGCTAACTTTGTCCCAAGTAGGGGTTAATGTATATGCGGTAGTATTTGCTTCACTGACAGCTGCATTGGTAACTTTTGCTAATTCACCAGTATGTTTCAGTAAATTATTTTTCGAGCTGAATTCGTAACCATCGAGCTCAAGGCTAACACTGTTTTGGCTAATGTCTACTTTTTCAACCTTAACAAATAATTGCGGATTTTTACGAATATCTACTTGTTCAAAATCACTACCTTTTGTCGCAAACTGGTTTAAGTTTGGCGCTGGGTTGTAATAGAAAA
>Ga0105355_10001157_pt1 | contig 24494 bp, 11 predicted proteins | sample GOMGulsemesocosm_2_FD_83508 | JGI IMG/M metagenome (GOLD analysis project Ga0105355, IMG submission 83508) | Methane-oxidizing microbial communities from mesocosms in the Gulf of Mexico - GOM9C Gulf of Mexico | ecosystem: Environmental > Aquatic > Marine > Cold seeps | place: Gulf of Mexico...
ATCTTTGTAGCTTGTTTTTGCAGCGAGTTGTTTGAGTTTTATACAAGGCAGAGTCTATGTGGTGTAGCTGGCTACACGAATAGACGATAACGCAGTAGAAATCACAAACAAACGCTGCCCGAAGGGTTCAACTAGAGACGCACTGCGCTGTGTTTTTCGTCTTTACTCTTGTGACTGCATGGATGCAGAAATTAGAGCGACTCAGGAGACAAAGCCGGGAATAACCAGGCCACAATCCTCATGCCTTGCGCAGAACACCTCTAGTAGAACAAAAATTAAGCGCAAAAGATCAGCAGACCCTAATAAATTGAAGTAATTCACATAATTGGTGCAACTATGGTGGCGGCTTATTGTATAATAGCCGCCACTTTTTGTTGGGGCCGTTGAGCGCCTCACGTTTATGGGTGGACTGTTTTTCTGCCCGCAATAGGATTTACTATGAAACTGTTTGTAAATAACTTAACCGTTATCGATTATTCTTATCTTTGTCATGAGCGCGGCGTGGTGGGTGAAAGCCTGATTGTCGATATTGAGCTCGATGGGTCGTTAAACGATGAATGTATGGTGCTTGATTTTGGCTTAGTCAAGAAACAAATAAAAGCAGTTATCGATTTTGAGGTTGACCATAAATTGTTGGTGCCGGTAAACCATTCGAGTGTTTCATTTAATGTGATTGATGATCGCCTGCAGGTGTTACTTGACCGTCCTGAGCAGTTACCGGTGTATTTACATTGTCCGGACGAGGCGTTTGCCTTAATCGATAATGACGTGGTCAATGAAGATGCAATTATCGCGCATCTAGAAACGGCCATCAAAGCAGTATTGCCCGAAAATGTTACTGGGCTGGTGTTAAAACTTGCCGCAGAGCCGATGTTTGGTCCGTACTATCATTACACCCATGGGCTAAAGAAACACGATGGTAACTGTCAGCGCATTGCCCATGGTCATCGCTCGATTGTCGAAATTGAGCGTAATGGCGAAAAGGCCGAAGACTTGGAGCAATATTGGGCCAGTCGTTGGAACGATATCTATTTGATCACGCAAGAAGATATGGTCACCAGTGATCAAATAACCTTTCCTGAAGCATTAAGCGTACTGGCCAATGTGCCCAACATGCATTATTTGGCATATGATGCGCCCCAGGGGCGTTTTGAAATGGCGATTTCCCAAGATGCCTGTGAAGTGGTGGATTTTGATACCACGGTCGAGCAACTAACTGCTTATATCGCCCAGACACTTGCCTCCGATAATCCCGGTGATAAGATTGACGTGATTGGCTATGAAGGTGTCGACAAAGGCGCGATGTTTAGTGCCATCGTCGACAAGTAACAGTCCAAAAAATAGAAGTTAAGCAATAAAGTCGAGTACTCAAGAGGTTATTATGATTAAACTGGTTTTATCCACGTTAATTTTTGGTTGCATTATGATTAGCGCCACCGCCCATACCCACGAGGCGGATGTCAACAAAGTCCATCATTTGGGCCAATCTCTTGAACTTGTGGGCCAGCTAACACAGGGGTCATTGCTGAGCGGCACTACCACGCCAAACGCGACGCTATTGTTAGGTAAGCGCAAGATAAAGATCGCCAGCAATGGTCAGTTTGCCATTGGCTTTGGCCGAGACGCCGCATTGGTGCATCAATTAACCCTAACCTTGAACAACCAACCGAGCGAAACTTTTACACTGCAACTGAGTAAACGAGAGTACAAGATATCTCGTGTTACTGGTATTAGTAAAAAGATCACCCAGCCAAACAAAAAGAGTCGACAGCGCGCCTCTCTCGATGCTCAGCAAGTACGTGCGGCACGTAAAATTTGGTCTAATGATTTAAGTTTTAGTGATCAATTTGTGTGGCCAGTGACAGGGCGAATAAGTGGCGTTTATGGTTCACAGCGCTTCTACAATGGTAAGGCGGGGCGACCACATTACGGTCTCGATATTGCGCGGCCAACGGGCACCATGGTCCACGCACCAGCCGATGGTATTGTGCGTTTGTTTGTGCCAGATATGTTCTATTCCGGCGGCACCCTAATTATCGACCATGGGATGGGGGTTTCCTCGACTTTTTTGCATTTAAGTGCCGGTTTAGTTAAGGCGGGTGATGTGGTCAAACAGGGCGATGCCATCGCCAAGATTGGCACGACAGGGCGCTCAACAGGGCCCCACCTTGATTGGCGAATGAATTGGTTAGATCAGCGTGTCGATCCACAGCTCTTGGTTAAGCCACAGCCCCTGGTTAAGCCACAGCCATAGCACAATCAACTATAATGTGGTTGGGTGCTTTTTTATTAAGCAAATTAAAAACTCAGCCACATTTTTCATTTCGCCCAGCAAAAAAACTGGTACTATCATTCGATTAGTTGAATTGATAAGGGCCTAACCATGAGCGAAGAAACAATTTTCAGTAAAATTATCCGCAAAGAAATTCCTGCAGATATCTTATATCAAGACGAATTAGTCACCGCGTTCCGCGATATCAATAAACAAGCACCCACCCATGTGTTGATTATCCCCAACAAAGTGATTGCAACCTGTGATGATGTCACCGAGCAAGACGAAATGGCCTTAGGCCGCCTATTTACCGTGGCAAAGAAAATTGCGCGATCCGAGGGCATCAGTGAGTCGGGTTATCGTCTTATCGTCAATTGTAAGGATGATGGCGGTCAAGAGGTCTATCATATTCACATGCATTTATTAGGTGGCCATAAATTAGGTCCAATGCTCAGCCACGCTTAGGGAAAACCATGCAAGATTTAGAATTTTTGAGCCAACGTTATTCATGCAGTAAGTTGACTGAGCCTGGTCCTGGCCCAGCGCAGATAAAGCAATTGTTGGATATCGCACTGCGCGCGCCGGATCACGCCGGGCTAAAACCTTGGCGCTTTATTGTGATGACAGGGCAAGGGCGGGTTCGCTTGGGTGATATCTTAGCCAAGGCGGTTAAGATAAATGGCGGCGACGACGCTAAGGTTATTAAGGCCCAAAACATGCCGATGCGCGCGCCGCTCGTGATCACGGTTATCGCTAAATACACCGAGCATGACAAGGTGCCGTGGATCGAACAGGTGCAATCAGCGGGATGCGCGTTATTTTCGATGCAACAGGCCGCTTTAGCCATGGGCTTTGGCGGTATCTGGCGCACTGGCGAACTCGCGCGCGATGACACGGTACGCGAAGCGCTAAGCTTGGATGTTGAGGATGAAATTGTCGGCTATTTGTATTTGGGGACACAAACCACTGCGCATAGCTGCCGCAAGCCGATCCCTCAGCAAGAATACGCAGAATTCTGGGATTAGCAGGTCAGTCCAGTAAGGGTGAGCGCTAAGACTCTTGTCGCTCACCCCATTAACGGCTAAGCTATGGCGCTTTAATCATCGACAATTTTTTGAAGCGCCGCAATGAGTAAGATATATCATCACCCTGTACAAATCTATTACGAAGACACCGACCATTCTGGGGTGGTTTATCATCCCAACTTTCTAAAGTATTTTGAGCGTGCTCGAGAGCATGTTATCAATAGCGACTTGTTGGCCTCGCTGTGGCTAGAACAAGGATTAGGCTTTGCCGTGTACAAAGCCAATATGACGTTTCAGGACGGGGTCGAATTTGCCGAAATATGCGATATCCGCACCTCATTTAGCCTCGACGGTAAGTACAAAACCTTATGGCGGCAGGAAGTTTGGCGACCCAATGCCACTAAACCCGCAGTAATTGGAGATATTGAAATGGTCTGTCTGGACAAAGATAAGCGCCTACAGCCCATTCCTGAACAGGTATTAGCGGCGATGTTAGCCGATTAATATCATGATCTGGGACAGTTATCGCTAAATAAAATTAAATAATTATTGATCGTTGCTGATTGGGCGTTGGCGTGAGTATGTGCCGCGTTAAGCTCGTTTTCACTGAATTTATCGTTGAATCACCAATAATTCGTTGCTGGTATGACGTGTCAAGGTGGTCAATACTCAACCAATGTCTAGTTTCGGATGATTGTCATGGGTTTGAAACCTGTGTATATTGATTGCCAATAAGGTGAATTCTGGTATGAGTTCACCTCAAAACTACCTATTTGCGCAGGATAACGTAATGACGGTAGTTTTTTTAGGCATAAAATAAGTACAGTTGTACGCTCAAAAGTGAATTGTGATAAGGAATTTATGATTTGTTTGTTTTTACCATAACCCTCCGTTTAACCATTTTTTATGGTTTTTGAGGGCTTTTTTTTACTTATTAAGAGTACACTTGTACGCTCAAATGTTGTTTTTGGAGAAAGTGTGAACACCGTGATTAAAGACATAGATAGGAACGGAAACCAGATTGATTAAGTTGTTTAATGAACACTAAAAACCAGTCGTCGGTACATGCCAACGCGACAACTACGCCAGAGATGCGCGCGTTTATTCGTGAGTCAGAGTTGTCGACGGCGCTGCTTGCTCGTTTATTAAAAGTCTCAGAATCAACCATCCACAAATGGCGTCATCGCGCTAATGTCAATGATGGCTCACATGCCCCCAGAACACTTAACACAACCCTAAGCCCCGCCCAAGAATATGTGGTGGTCGAACTGCGAACCCGTTTGTTACTATCCCTTGACGAATTGTTGGCGGTGTCACGCGAATTTATCAATGGCGGCGTATCGCGCGCTGGCTTACAGCGTTGCCTTAAGCGTCATGGCATATCGCGCCTAGCAGACATGCAAGATAGCGGCGCGAACCTCGATGCTGACGATGAACAGGCCATCGAGGTTGCCCTTGAACATACCGAAGATCATCGGGTGATATTATCCCAGGTGTGTCCCCAGGCGATGCGCGAAGTACTAAACCTAACGAACCAACTAAGCACCAATGAAGTGGTTCAGGTACGGGTTACCCAGTTACCAAATTTTGACCAGCAGGGCGCAAAGCGCCGCTTGTTAGTGGCCAACGATCCATTGTCAAAATGGGTCTATGTCGATATCTACGAAGGCGATGAACAACAAGCTGCGAGTCGATATATGAGCCATGTTTTAACCAAAGCCCCCTTTCATATCCGCCGAATTTTGGCGGGTAATTACCATGAATTTTTAAGTCGTTTTAGATTACTCGACCAAACTGTCGATGCTCAAAACGCAAGCGATTCCCCACAGGAGCAATAACCAATGGCTAGAAAGAATACCCCATCCGTTGCTGAAGATGTTTCAAGCACAGATGATCAACAGTTTAATTCGCGATTACAAGAAACACCTATCGCAATTATTGGCATGGCCTCGGTTTTTGCCGATGCTAAAAACCTCGATCAGTTCTGGGACAATATTGTTGACTCAGTCGACGCTATTATCGATGTGCCGGCCGATCGCTGGGCCATCGATGATCATTATTCATCCGACAAGCGCGCACCTGACAAGACCTACTGTAAGCGCGGTGGTTTCATTCCTGAATTAGATTTTGATCCGATGGAGTTTGGGCTGCCGCCAAATATTCTAGAATTAACCGATATTGCGCAGTTATTATCGTTGATTGTGGCGCGTGATGTGCTGGCCGATGCGGGTATTGGTAAAGATTATGATCACGATAAAATTGGTATTACCCTAGGTGTCGGCGGCGGTCAGAAGCAAATCTCGCCTCTGACGTCGCGTTTGCAGGGACCGGTACTTGAAAAGGTGCTTAAGGCGTCTGGTATCGATGAAGAAGATCGTTTGATGATCATCGATAAATTTAAGAAGGCTTATATTGGTTGGGAAGAGAACTCATTCCCAGGTATGTTGGGCAATGTAATTGCTGGACGTATCGCCAACCGTTTCGATTTTGGCGGCACCAACTGCGTGGTTGATGCGGCATGTGCAGGATCGCTAGCGGCGGTTAAGATGGCTATCTCTGATTTGCTCGAATATCGTTCAGAAGTGATGATCTCGGGCGGTGTGTGTTGTGATAACTCGCCGTTCATGTATATGTCCTTCTCAAAAACGCCAGCTTTTACTACCAATGATGATATTCGTCCGTTTGATGACGACTCTAAAGGTATGTTAGTGGGCGAAGGTATCGGCATGATGGCGTTTAAGCGCCTTGAAGATGCCGAGCGTGATGGTGACAAGATTTACGCGGTACTTAAAGGGATTGGCACCTCGTCTGACGGTCGTTTTAAATCTATTTATGCGCCACGACCTGACGGCCAAGCGAAAGCACTTAAGCGTGCCTATCAAGATGCCGGCTTTGCGCCCGAAACCTGTGGTTTGATCGAAGGGCATGGCACCGGCACAAAAGCGGGCGATGCAGCAGAATTTGGTGGTCTTACCAAACACTTTGGCGGGGCCAGTGACAAGAAACAACATATCGCACTTGGCTCGGTGAAATCACAAATAGGTCACACCAAATCAGCCGCAGGCTCTGCGGGCATGATCAAGGCTGCATTGGCGCTCCACCACAAGGTATTGCCAGCAACTATTCATATCGATAAGCCCAGTGAAGCACTCGATATCGAAAATAGCCCACTGTATCTCAATAGCGAAAATCGTCCGTGGATGCCACGTGAAGATGGCTCGCCGCGCCGCGCCGGCATTAGTTCGTTTGGTTTTGGTGGCACTAATTTTCACATCGTGTTGGAAGAATACACCGCCACGCAACAGGGCGCCTATCGTCTAAATTCGGTTAGTCAAACACTGTTGATTAGCGCGGCTAACGAACAAGCGCTAGTCGCGGCGCTAACTAACTGGCAGGGCAAGCTAAGTGTCGAAGACGATGCTCAGCCTTACGCTTTTAATGCACTTGTCACGCAATGCCCATTAACCACGCCCGCTAATGATGCGGCGCGTGTTGGTTTTACCGCGCGTAATGCTAATGAGGCAATCGCGATGATTAAGGCGGCGCTTAAACAATTTGGCGCCAATGCGGGCGCTAGTGATTGGTCTGTGCCAACGGGTATTTATTATCGCAGCAGCGGTATCGATGCCAGCGGCAAAGTGGTTGCCTTGTTCTCGGGGCAAGGGTCGCAATATGTCAACATGGGGCGTGAACTCGCGTGTAACTTCCCGAGTGTCATGGCGACTACTAGCGCAATGGATAGCGAATTTGCCAGTGCTAGTCTTGGTCACCTGTCAGACATTACCTTTCCGATCCCTGTATATACCGATGCGGCGCGCAAGGCTCAAGACGAACTGTTGCGTCAAACCCAACATGCGCAACCTGCGATCGGCACCCTAAGTGTCAGTTTATATAAGATTTTCGAGCAAGCGGGCTTTAAGCCAGATTTTGCTGCTGGTCATAGTTTTGGTGAGTTAACCGCGTTATGGGCAGCTGGCGTATTAAGCGAAAGCGATTATCTGATGTTAGCGCGCAGTCGTGGTCAGGCGATGGCCGCACCGCAAGATCCAACATTTGATGCCGGTAAGATGGCAGCGGTGGTTGGTGAACCCGCTAAAGTTGCAGCGGATATCAAGCACATCAGCGATGTCTCAATTGCAAACTACAACTCAAATAATCAAGTCGTTATCGCAGGCACCAGTGCCCAAATTGAGCTTGCGATTGCCCAGCTTAGTGCTAAAGGTTATAAGGTGGTGCCGTTGCCTGTATCGGCGGCGTTCCATACGCCGTTGGTTGGACACGCGCAAAAGCCGTTTGCTCAGGCAATCGATAGCGCCAAATTCAAGGCGCCGAGTATTCCGGTGTTTTCAAACAGCAGTGGTAAAGCGCACTCGGTTAAACCAAGCGAAATCAAGAACAGTCTTAAGAAGCATATCCTTGAATCGGTACATTTTAACCAAGAGATCGATAACATCTACGCCGATGGCGGACGTGTCTTCATCGAGTTTGGTCCCAAGAATGTGTTGACCAAGCTGGTCGAAAACATCTTGAGTGATAAAGATGACGTGGTTGCGATTGCAGTCAATGCCAACGCAAGCAAACCAAGCGATGTGCAGATGCGCCAAGCAGCGCTGCAAATGGCCGTGTTAGGTGTAACGCTTGACAACTTAGATCAATATGATGGGGTTAAACGTCCGTTAACGGCGCCGAAATCCTCGCCAATGTTGATGAAATTGTCGGCGGCATCTTATGTTAGTCCAAAAACCAAACAGGCTTTCGAGGATGCATTAACCGACGGTTGGACAGTTAAACAAGCGCAAGCAGTAGCGGTTGAGCCACAGGTTAAGATTGTCGAGAAGATTGTTGAAGTAGAAAAGATAGTTGAAGTTGAAAAAATAGTTTATGTGCAAGCCAATGGCGCGCAAGCCGCAAGCGAGCATGGCAGCAATGGCGATCTCGTGGCGTCTATTGAGCGCAGCGTCGGTCAATTTGTTGAGCATCAGCAGGAACTGCTTAATGTCCACCAACAGTTTATGCAAGGCCCGCAAGATTACGCCAAGACATTCCAAAACGTGTTGGACGCCCAGTCAGGCCAAGCGCTGCCAGAGAGCCTGGACCGTAGCTTAGCCATGTATAATCAGTTCCAGAGTGAAACCTTGCGGGTGCATGAAACCTATTTAAATAATCAAACGCACAGCATGGCATCATTATTGTCAGGCAAAGCCGATGAGCTTGCCCAGCCAGTGGCACCAACTCAGCCACACGCAACGCCAGTTAGCCCAGTGATTGCGTTGGCTAACGCTAACTCTAATAGTGCGGCGGTTGCTGTTTCACAAGCTGCTCCGGTGGCGCAACCGGCGACGATCGCCCAAACCGCGCCAGCTTTGGGGCAGGCTCAGGCAGTTGCAGTAGCGCCAATCCCGCTAGCTGTGCCAGCGCCGATAGCACCAATGGTTGTTGCGCCGTCAGTTGAGCCTAGTGTCGATGTTGCCAGGATTAATCAGGTGATGCTAGAGGTTGTCGCCGACAAAACCGGTTACCCAACGGACATGCTAGAACTTAGCATGGACATGGAAGCCGACTTGGGTATCGACTCAATCAAACGGGTAGAGATTTTAGGCGCAGTGCAAGAGCTTATTCCTGACTTGCCAGAGCTTAATCCAGAAGATTTGGCCGAGCTGCGTACCTTGGGCGAAATTGTCGATTATATGAAATCTAAAGCTGAGTCGGTAACGTCTTCAGTGGCGGCGAGCGATACCAGCGCAGCGCCAGCGGTTGATTTGGTTCACATTCAGAACGTGATGATGGACGTGGTCAGTGACAAGACTGGTTATCCAACGGATATGCTAGAGCTTGCCATGGACATGGAAGCAGATTTAGGTATCGACTCAATTAAGCGGGTTGAAATCTTAGGTGCGGTCCAAGAAATCATCACCGACCTGCCAGAACTTAATCCAGAAGATTTAGCCGAACTGCGCACCTTGGGTGAAATTGTACAATACATGCAATCAAAAGTGACGGCAGCACCTGCGGCGCTTAATACAGCAGCGCTAAATGAAGCAGTGCCGAGTGCAGTTGCTGCAACGGCACCGGCAATCGACTTAACGCACATTCAAAATGTGATGATGGACGTGGTCAGTGACAAGACCGGTTATCCAACGGACATGCTAGAGCTTGGCATGGACATGGAAGCAGATTTGGGTATCGACTCAATTAAGCGGGTTGAAATTTTGGGCGCGGTGCAAGAAATCATCAGCGACTTGCCAGAACTTAATCCAGAAGATTTAGCCGAACTACGCACCTTGGGCGAAATTGTAAGCTACATGCAATCAAAGGTAGCGCCAACGGATCCAACACCACCGGGCAGCAGTGCGCCTGCACTACAAAATGTGGTTATCGATTTGGGTCACATCCAAAATGTGATGATGGACGTGGTCAGTGACAAGACCGGTTATCCAACGGACATGCTAGAGCTTGGCATGGACATGGAAGCAGATTTGGGTATCGACTCAATTAAGCGGGTGGAAATTTTGGGCGCGGTGCAAGAAATCATCAGCGACTTGCCAGAGCTTAATCCAGAAGATTTAGCGGAACTGCGCACCCTGGGCGAAATTGTTCAATACATGCAGTCAAAAGTGACGGCAGCACCTGCGGCGCTTAATACAGCAGTGCCTAATGCAGTTGCTGCAACGGCACCGACTATCGATTTAGCGCACATCCAAAACGTGATGATGGAAGTGGTCAGTGACAAGACCGGTTACCCAGTGGACATGCTAGAGCTTGGCATGGACATGGAAGCCGACTTGGGTATCGACTCAATTAAGCGGGTTGAAATTTTGGGCGCGGTACAAGAAATCATCAGCGACTTGCCAGAGCTTAATCCAGAAGATTTGGCAGAGTTACGTACGCTGGGCGAAATTGTCAGCTACATGCAATCAAAGGTAGCGCCAACCGATCCAACACCACCAGGCAACAGCGCACCTGCGCCGCAAGAGGTGGTAATAGATTTAGCTCATATCCAAAACGTGATGATGGACGTGGTCAGTGACAAGACCGGTTACCCAGTGGACATGCTAGAGCTTGCCATGGACATGGAAGCCGACTTGGGTATCGACTCAATTAAGCGGGTTGAAATTTTGGGCGCGGTACAGGAAATCATCAATGATTTGCCAGAACTAAACCCAGAAGATCTCGCAGAATTACGTACCTTAGGCGAAATTGTTGGTTATATGCAACAACAAGTGACGGCTACCAGTACTGTGGTTGCGCCAAGCGCGATAGCGACGGAGCCAACGGCTCAAACCATTGAGATATTTACGCCCGCGCCCAGTGCAACCGTGGCAATTTCTCGTCTAAGCGCGGTGGTGAAATTAACCCAAGATGCTGCTGGCGCCAAGGCATTGATCGTCGATGATGGCAGTGGCGCGGCAGTGGCGCTCAGTAGTAAGTTGACCAAGGCTGGCTGGCAGGTGACTGCACTTAAGCCTAGCTGGGTTAAAGCCAGTTCCAAGAAAGCGTTCGCCAAGACGGTTGAAGTGATTAGTATCGATGAGGTTGATGAGGCGCAAATAGGCACGATTATCGACGGTTGCGGTCAGCTCGATAGCGTGATTTATATGCACAGCGCTGCAAGTATCAATAACATCGAATATCCACAAGCGTCCAAGCAGGGGCTGATGTTGGCCTTTGTCTTGGCAAAGTTGAGCAAAGTCACCAAGGCGGCTAAAGGTCGTGGTTCATTTATTGCGGTTACTCGTCAAGGGGGCAATATAGGTTTTGTCGATGCCAGCTTAGCGAGCGCAGATATTAGCGCCGACCTTATTCAAGGCGGTCTCAATGGCTTAGTTAAAACCTTGTCGCATGAGTGGGACAACGTATTATGCCGCGCCATCGATTTTTCAAAGAAATTGGCCGCCGATAAAGTCGCTACGCTAGTAATGGATGAGTTACTCGATGTTGATAGCGAGCTTAGTGAAGTGGGTTATGATCAAGCGGGTCGCTTAACCTTGATTGGCGTAGCAACCGACAGTTATGGGCTAAACCCGGGCAACAGTATCGATGCTAATTCGGTATTTTTGGTCAGCGGCGGGGCTAAAGGAGTCACCGCCCATTGTGTTATCCGTCTTGCCAAGGCGTATCAAGCGAAGTTTATCTTGCTAGGTCGCTCGGTCTATTCCAGCGATGAGCCAAGTTGGGCACGCGGCATCAACGATGAGGCGGCGCTTAAGAAGGCGGCGATGCAGGCATTGATCGCAACAGGTGATAAACCAACGCCAGTTAAGGTGATGGCATCAATTAAGCCAATAATGGCCAACCGCGAAATAGGCGACACCCTCAAGTCGATCCAAGCCGCTGGTGGTCAGGCACAATATGTGGCCAGCGATGTGACCGACGCGGCCAGTGTACAGGCGGCGGTGAGCCCAATTGTTACGCAGTTTGGCGACATTAGCGGGATTATTCATGGTGCTGGGGTATTAGCCGATAAATTTATCGAGCAGAAAACATTATCGGAGTTTGACGCCGTTTATCGCACCAAAATTGACGGTCTGTGTTCGATGTTAGCGGCAACCAACCCGAGTGAACTTAAGCACCTGGTGTTATTTTCATCGGCGGCCGGTTTTTATGGCAACCCAGGGCAATCAGATTATTCGATGGCCAATGAGATCCTCAATAAAACGGCCTATCGCTTTAAAGCCTTGCATCCAACGACGCAAGTATTAAGCTTTAACTGGGGTCCTTGGGATGGTGGTATGGTGACCCCTGAGCTTAAACGAATGTTTGCTGCGCGCGGCGTGTACATCATTCCGCTTGCCGCTGGCGCGCAGTTATTGCTGAGTGAATTAGCGGCCGATGACAACCGTTGCCCGCAAATTTTAGTCGGCAACGATCTCTCCAAAGAACAAGCACCCGTGGAGGAAGCCCCAGTAAAAAAGTCACCAGTTAATTGTTTATCAGACAGTTTGAAGTGCGCTAGCGCGACTAAAAACTTACAAACAATTAACAATGCTTTTTTATCAGACCACCGTTTTAACGGTAATATGGTGTTGCCAACGGTGTGTGCTATCGCGTGGATGAGTGATGTTGCCAAGCAATTTTTGCCCGATTATCATTACATCGGTTTTAAAGATTATAAGCTACTCAAGGGAATAGTATGCGATGGCACGCAGGCGAGCGAATATACGGTTGAGTTTGAGCCAAGCTCAGCCTGTGGATTTAAGGTCGGCGGTGGTGGCAATCCAAACGATACCATTTTGCGTCATCAGGTGACCATTTCAAGCGTCAATGACGCGGGCAAAACAGTGCCTCATTACAGCGCGATATTGCTCCACGCAGGTACTGGCATGATGGCGGAAAACGTTGATGGGCAATTGCCTAAGCTTAGTGGCGATATTAGCCATGAGGCGGCGACGCTCTATCAAGATGGCACCTTGTTTCATGGTGAGTCGTTACAAGGGATTAATCAGGTTCTGCGCTGCGACGACGAGGGCTTATTACTCGCTTGTCGCGTACCCGACATTGCCGCCATTAAGCAAGGGGATTTTCCGCTGGCGGCCAACAATATCTTTGCCAACGATCTGGTCTATCAGGCGATGTTAGTGTGGGTGCGTAAGCAGTTTGGCATCGGCAGCTTACCAACATCAACTGACGAATGGCGGGTTTATCGAGAAGTGACGGCGGGAGAATTGTTTTACCTTAAGCTTACCGTTACTGAGCATAATCTGGGTCAACGCCGCGGCTCAAAAGTGGTGTGCGATATTGAATTGATTAGCCAAGATAAACAAAGGCTTGCCGTGATTGAGGGCGCTCAGGTGCGCGCCAGTAAGAGTCTTAATGCAATGTTTTTGAAATAGCAACCGTAGCAGTGCCGTCTTTGGCGGCGCTGGTATTAATTATTAAGGTTTTTGCCCAGCAGAGACCTTACTCATTAATATGATTGGAACATCGACAAGATATGACAGAATTAGCCGTTATCGGCATCGACGCAACCTTTGCAGGTCATGATAGCATTGACCGCGTCGAGCGCGCATTTTATCAGGGACAGGTGTTAACCAACGAACTGCAAGGGCTGGGGGCAGACTTATTGAGCCGCACGCTCGACTGTGCCACACGCCTGCTGGGCGCTAATTGTTTGAGCATTAAAGAGGTGGCGTTGGTGGTGGTTTGTCAACACGACGACACTATTTGCTCAGCATTGAGCGATCAACTTCGCGCACTTGGCTATCAGGCCGCCGTGTTTAAGAACCTTGGCGATGCCATGGTTGAGGTGAGCGAATTAGCGGCGCCGAGCTCGCTCGCCGTAGTGCTCGTTGGGGTAAATCAAACGGCGGATGTCAGGAATTTAGGCCCATGCACCATCAGTTTTGATCAATCCTTTACAGGCTATCATCAATTGGCCGGTGCAGCGGGGCTACTCGTTGCAACGCCTGGTTTTAGTCAGGCCAAGCGTGCCTATATCTATGGTGTGATCAAGGGGGTTGCAACGGGCGGCGATATTGCTCAAGTCTGCAGTAACGCCCTCAAACGCGCCGCGCTTAGCGCCAATAATATTGGCTTGGTTGACGTGACGGCCGCCGGCGAGCCCCAAAAAAGACGCGATGAAATGCGCGGACTAATCGCAGCCTATGGCGGCCAAGGACTATTACAACACGGCCTAAGCTGCGCGCGCCCTATTGTTGGAGACAGTGGTGGTTTTGCTCAAGTCGCTGGATTGTTAAAGACGGTATTGGCGCTGCACCAGCGTTATATCCCGGCGTTGGCACATTGGCAGCAGCCCGATGAGGATCAATTATCAGCGTGGCTGGACTCGAGCTTTTATTTTCCGGTGGACGCGCGGCCATGGTTTCCTAACGCCGATGGCAGCGCGCATAGCGCCGCCTTTAGCTGCCATGGTGACGATGGCTATTGTCATATTATCGTGCAAGAGCACTTACTCGGCAAAGACCTAGTTGACAAAGACTTACGGCTCAATGGCTACTTCGCGGCTAGCGATTTAACCCTGCTAATCCTTAGTGGTGATAGTGAAGAGGGACTGCAACAACAGTTAACGGCTTTGTCTGCCAGTGATGATGGGCTAAAAGTATTGGCCAAGCGCTGTTACGACAGGCATCGCAGCGCAGCGGCTTATCACATCAGCCTAATTGCCGAGTCGCCTGCTGAGCTGGTTAAAGAGATTGCACTGGCACAAGTGGGGATTAACAAAGCTTTTGCGCAAGCGGGTGAATGGAAAACCCCCAAGGGCAGTTATTTTAGCACAAACCCTGCGGCTAAAGACAATAACGGCGTCGCGTTTCTCTATCCCGGAATAGGCGCGACTTATGTCGGGCTTGGTCGTGATTTATTTCATCTGTTTCCACAAATTTATCAGCCGGTGGCGGGATTAGCCGACGATATTGGTAGCAGCTTAAAAGACACCTTATTAAATCCACGGAGTGTGGTGCGCCATGGCTTTAAAGAACTCAAACAGCTCGACCTAGAGCTGCGCGGTAATTTGGCCAACATTGCCGAGGCCGGTGTTGGTTTTGCCTGTGTCTTTACTAAGATTTTTGAGCAAGTGTTTGCGGTTAAGGCAGACTTTGCTACCGGCTATTCGATGGGCGAAGTGAGCATGTATGCAGCGCTGGGTTGTTGGCAGCAACCGGGATTGATGAGCGCGCGCCTAGCGAGCTCTAATACCTTTAACCATCAACTGTGCGGCGAGCTTAATACCCTGCGTGACCATTGGGACTTACCACAGGTTGGCCATGGCACGGTTGAGCCGATTTGGGAAACCTATACCATTAAGGCGACGATCGAGCAGGTTAAATTAGCCACCATCGATGAGCCTCGCGTGTATTGCACTATCGTCAATACCCACGACAACTTGTTACTTGCTGGCTATCCCGCCGATTGTTTGCGTGTGGTTAAGCAACTTGGCGTGCGCGCGATGGCGCTAAACATGGCCAATGCCATTCATAGTGCACCGGCCTATGGCGAATACGATCATATGGTGGCGCTCTATACCATGGATGTTACGCCTCGAATCAACACCAAAATGTATTCGAGCTCGTGTTATCTACCGATTCCGCAGTTGAGCAAGGCGATTGCCCATAGTATCGCCAAGTGTTTATGTGATGTGGTGGATTTTCCGCGTCTGGTAACCACCTTGCATGACAAGGGCGCGCGCGTATTTATCGAAATGGGGCCGGGGCGTTCATTATGCGCCTGGGTCGACAAAATTTTAGCCCATCAAGCGAAAGAGCAACCTATCGCCAATCATGTGGCGGTGCCAGTTAACGCCAAGGGCACCAGTGACGAATTAACGTATCTGCGCGCGCTGGCCAAACTGGTCAGCCATGGTGTGGATGTCAATTTAGACAGTTTATTTTATGGTTCGATTATTGCGCCGATTGGCGATAATCAGAACAATAATGCAACGTATAAAGTATAGAGAATGAATATGGAAAATATTGCAGTCGTAGGGATCGCCAACCTGTTTCCTGGCTCACAAGCGCCAGATCAGTTTTGGCAGCAATTACTCGAGCGGCAGGATTGCCGTAGCAAGGCGACAAAGCGCCAAATGGGTGTTGATCCCGCGAAGTACACCGGTCAAAAAGGAGATATCGATAAATTTTATTGTATCCATGGCGGCTATATCAATGACGTTGACTTTGACGCCACGGGTTATCAACTAGGCGCTGATTATCTTTGCGGGCTTGACGAACTCAATCAATGGTCGCTCTATGTCACCAAGACAGCGCTGATGGATGCTGGCTATTGGAATAGTCCAGCATTGGCCAACTGCGGCGTTATCTTGGGTAACTTGTCCTTTCCGACTAAATCGTCTAATCATTTATTTATGCCGCTTTATCATACGGTGGTGGACAACGCGCTTAAGAGCTTGCTTCATCCGGACTTTGCCCTGAGCAATTTTACCAAGCATCGACCTGTTCATCCTGACAATGCGTTAGTGGCGGGTTATCCTGCCGCATTATTAGCGCAAGCCGCGGGGCTAGGTGGTTCGCATTTTTCCTTAGATGCTGCCTGTGCATCGTCTTGTTATAGCGTTAAGCTCGCCTGTGATTATTTACACACGGGCAAGGCCGATATGATGTTAGCTGGCGCGGTATCTGGTGCCGACCCAATGTTTGTTAACATGGGTTTTTCAATTTTCCAAGCCTATCCGGGCAATAATATCCATGCCCCGTTTGATAAAAACTCACAAGGGCTGTTTGCCGGTGAGGGCGCCGGCATGATGGTGCTAAAACGCCACAGTGACGCGGTGCGCGATGGCGACCATATTTATGCCATCATCAAAGGCGGCGCGCTGACTAACGATGGCAAGGGGGAGTTTGTACTCAGTCCTAATACCAAGGGACAGGTGCTGGCGTATGAGCGGGCCTATGATAACGCGGGTGTTGCACCGCAAGATGTCGACTTTATTGAGTGTCATGCCACGGGGACACCTAAAGGTGATAATGTTGAACTGCGCTCAATGGAAACCTTCTTTAGTCGGGTCAACAATAAACCGCTCTTGGGCTCGGTAAAATCGAACTTGGGTCATTTGCTCACGGCTGCTGGCATGCCGGGCATGACCAAGGCGATGTTGGCGCTGGATAAAGGGGTGATCCCGGCAACGATTAATCTAAACGAGCCACTGCAATCGAAAAACGGTTACTTTGGTGGTGATAACATGCCAACCTCAACCGTGCCATGGCCGCAAAAAACCAATGGAACACCGCGCACTGCAGGGGTTAGCGTATTCGGGTTTGGCGGCAGTAATGCACATTTGGTGCTACAACAGGCGACTAATGAACTGCAAGGTTCGTTTAAGAAAGCGAGAGCGCCCGAGCCGCTGGCTATCGTTGGTATGGATGCGCATTTTGGCCGTGCTAGCGATCTTAACCAGTTCAAACAATTGATTAATAGCGACAGCACCACCTTTCGCTCACTGCCGCCACAACGCTGGAAAGGCATGGAGCAGGACGGCCAAGTGATGCAGGCACTACAGCTGTCACAGCCGCCACAAGGGGGTTATGTCGAAGATTTCGATATCGACTTCCTGCGCTTTAAAGTGCCACCTAATGAGCAGGATCAATTGATCCCACAGCAGCTGATGATGATGAAAGTTGCCGATAATGCGGCCAAGGACGCTGGGCTTAAAGAAGGTGCCAATGTTGCAGTATTAGTGGCGATGGGGCTAGAGCTTGAACTGCATTCTTATCGTGGACGCGTCAACTTAACCACCCAGATTGAACAGTCATTATTGCAACAAGGCGTTAGCTTAAGCGAGGCGCAGCGCCAAGAGCTCACCAATATCGCCAAAGATGGCGTCGCGTTTTCTGCGCAGCTCAATCAATATACCAGCTTTATCGGTAATATTATGGCCTCGCGGATCTCGGCGTTATGGGATTTCTCTGGCCCAGCAATCACGGTATCTGGTGAAGAAAACTCGGTCTATCGTTGTGTCGAATTGGCTCAAAACTTATTTCAAACCAGCGAGGTCGAGGCAGTAATTATCGCCAGCGTCGACCTTGCCGGTTCATTAGAGAATATTACCCTGCGCCAGCATTACGGCAAGGTTAACCAAGGCGCTGATGCTCACCGCAACGATCAATGGCTGGTGGGTGAAGGGGCAGCAGCGATAGTGGTTAAACCATTATCGGGCGCTGATGTTGGGCAGGGCTATGCCACAATCGACGGGGTTAGTTTTGCCGCGGGTTGTGACCAACACGCGATAGCCAAGGCTGCCACGCAAGCAATGGCATTGGCGAAGGTTAGCGCCTTAAATATAGAGCAAGTTGAGGCCCATGCCAGTGGTTTTAGCGCCGAGAATAACGCCGAGCAATTGGCCTTCGCTAGCCTTTATCCAAGTGCGATTGTTAGTTCAGTGAAGGCCAAGATTGGTCATACCTTTAATGCCTCTGGTATCGCTAGCTTGATTAAGCCGGCGCTGTTACTCGATGATAAGTGCGCCGGTCACGTCGCAATTAATGGTCTTGGACGCGATAACGCCAGTGCGCATCTTATTCTTAGCGCAACAGCAGCACCGCATCAAAGCGCGCCCGTCAAGGCTGGAAAGGTGCGCGGGCAGCTGATTAAAACCATCACCTTAGGTGGTCGCTTGATGGCCCAAGCAATTGTTAATAGTAACAATGAAATGCTAAGCGAAATCAAACAACAATTTGCTGGTAAAATCTTAAGTGAGATTGATGAGCCTGTGGTGATTGATAACCTCGTGCCGGCTCAAAGCGTTACAGCGCAAACCCAAGCGCTACAAATTAATGAAATTTCTCAACCAAACCCGGTAGCTCAAATTAGTACCGTTGGAGTGCACGTGAAAAGCAAAGCAAGTAAAGAGATTATGCAAAGCGCGGCGACGCATCAGGCGTTTTTGAAAACTCGTCAGAGCGCGCAGCAACAATTAGCACAAATGGTGGAGTTGCAAGCAAAGGTGAGCGCAGGGCTACCCGCTTATGCACCCGCAAAACCAGCGTTGAGTATCGTCGTGAGTCAGCCGGTGCAACCTGCTGTGATGACCAGTGTTGAGGCGAGCGCGCAAGTCAGCGCCGCACAAGCAGGTTTCCAGATTAAAGGCCCGGTGGGTTACAACTACCCACCTTTGCTATTAAAAGAGCAATACAATCAGCCAGACAATGTTATCTATGATTATGATGACTTAGTCGAATTTGCCGAAGGGGATATTGGCAAGGTGTTTGGCGCCGACTATAATATCATCGATGGTTATTCACGCCGCGTGCGCTTGCCAACCACCGATTATCTACTTGTTACCCGTGTTACTGAGTTAGATGCCAAGGTTAATGAATATAAAAAATCTTATATGTGCACCGAATATGACATTCCAGTGGATGCGCCATTTTTGATCGATGGCCAGATACCCTGGTCGGTGGCGGTTGAATCGGGTCAATGTGATTTGATGTTGATCTCATATATCGGTATCGATTTTCAGGCCAAGGGAGAGCGTGTATACCGTTTACTCGACTGTGAACTGACCTTCCTCGAAGAGATGGCCTTTGGCGGCGAGACGCTGCGTTATGAGATTCATATTGACTCATACGCGCGCAATGGCGAGCAACTGTTGTTCTTCTTCCACTACGATTGTTATGTCGGTGACAAAAAAGTATTGATCATGCGTAACGGCTGTGCCGGTTTCTTTACCGATGAAGAGCTTAGCGATGGCAAAGGCGTGATCCATAATGACAAAGATAAAAAAGAATTTAGCGATGCGGTTAAAAGCACATTCACACCGCTATTGACTCATCAAAAGTCGAATTATGATTATAACGACATGATGAAGCTGGTAAATGGCGATGTCGCGGGATGTTTTGGTGAGAACTATGATCAGAGCGGTCGTAACCCTTCGCTCAAGTTTTCATCGGAAAAGTTCTTGATGATTGAGCGTATCACCAAGATTGAGCCACACGGCGGCCATTGGGGCTTAGGGTTGCTTGAAGGTCAAAAAGATTTGGATCCCGAGCATTGGTATTTCCCGTGTCATTTTAAAGGGGACCAAGTCATGGCTGGCTCGCTAATGTCGGAAGGCTGTGGTCAGATGGCAATGTTCTTTATGCTGTCTTTGGGCATGCATAATGATGTAAACAATGCCCGTTTCCAGCCTTTACCTGGTCAGGCGCAAACGGTGCGTTGTCGCGGGCAAGTGCTGCCGCAGCATAATACCTTGACCTATCGGATGGAAGTTACGGAGATGGGCATGCATCCTTATCCCTACATGAAAGCCAACATCGATATTATCCTCGATGGTAAAACCGTGGTCGATTTTAAGAACCTTTGCGTGATGATCACCGATCAAGATCAAGACTCACCTTACCCGGTGACGCTGCCACAAAACGTGGTCACCAAATTGGTAGCCACAAATACGCACAGCCCTGAGCTTGACGAGCGCGGCATTAATCCATTTAAACATCCGCAGCGACCATTGATGCGGGTGATGACTGATCATGACGCACCAAAAGAGAAGGGCGTAACACCGATCCAACATTTTGAAGCGCCAATGGTCGCCGGTCAAAACCGCGTGCCCAACCAAGCACCGTTTACGCCATGGCATATGTTTGAATTTGCCACCGGCAATATCTCAAATTGTTTTGGTCCTGATTTCGACGTCTATCAAGGGCGCATTCCACCGCGAACCCCTTGCGGTGATTTGCAGGTGGTCACTCAGGTCGTTGAAGTCAGCGGTAAGCGCTTGGAACTCGATAAGCCTTCGAGCTGCATCGCTCAATACTATGTGCCACACGATGCATGGTATTTTAGCAAAAATAGCCATGACAACTGGATGCCTTATTCACTAATCATGGAGATTGCGTTACAACCCAATGGCTTTATCTCTGGGTACATGGGCACCACCTTAAAATATCCCGAGAAAGACTTATTTTTCCGTAATCTTGATGGCAGCGGCACGCTATTAAAGCAAATCGATCTACGTGGCAAGACCATCGTCAATAAATCGGTGTTAGTGAGCACGGCCATCGCCGGCGGCGCCATTATTCAAAGCTTTACCTTCGATCTATTGGTAGACGGTGAAAGCTTCTACCAAGGCACCGCAGTATTTGGTTATTTTAGCGCTGACTCATTGACCAACCAACTGGGCATGGATAAAGGGCAGATCAAAAATTCATGGTTTGTTGATAACAACACACCCGCGGCACAAATTGAGGTGTTTGACTTAACGGATAAATCATTGCCATTGTTCCAGACTACCGCCGATAAGCCGCATTACAAGCTTGCTGGTGGGCAAATGAACTTTGTCGATACCGTCTCAATCGTTGAAGGTGGTGGTAAAGCGGGCATCGCTTATGTGCTGGGTGAACGGACCATCGATGCGACAGACTGGTTCTTCCGCTATCACTTCCATCAAGATCCAGTAATGCCAGGATCGCTTGGCGTAGAAGCCATTATCGAACTGATGCAGACCTATGCGCTTAAAAATGATCTAGGTCGCGGATTTACTAATCCTCGCTTTATCGCGCCGATGACCAAGGTTGATTGGAAATATCGCGGTCAAATCACCCCAGTCAACAAGCAGATGTCATTGGATGTTCATATCACCGACATCGTGAGGAGCGATGGTGAAGTGCGCCTAGTTGGCGATGCCAACCTATCCAAAGATGGGCTACGTATCTATGAAGTGAAAAACATTGTATTGAGCATTGTCCAAGCGTAACTCGCATAATAATTATAAAGGCTCACTGTTAATATTTGTTGTTAACGGTGAGAAAGGAATAGAAATGTCGAATTTAAATTTTTCAACCAACCATCCTATCGCATGGGGCTGGACTGTTAGTGACAGTGCGGTAAAAACCGACGACTTAGCGCTAAAATCAGCGTTAATGGACCTAGAACAGCCACTCTACCTTGCTAAAAGCGGCAACCAACTTGGTTTTGCTAATACCACGGCTAGCGGCGACAGCGCAGTATTGGCCTTCGCCCAAAAACTAACGGCTGCTGACTTGGGCGATGACGCGTTCAAAAAACAGCATGGCGTGAAATACGCCTACCACGGCGGCGCGATGGCTAATGGTATCGCCTCGGTTGAATTAGTCGTAGCGCTGGGTAAAGCAGGTCTAATTTGCTCATTTGGCGCTGCTGGCCTAGTGCCCGATGCCGTTGAAGAAGCGATAAAGCGCATTCAAGCCCAATTGCCCAACGGCCCCTATGCGGTAAACCTAATCCATGCCCCTGCCGAAGAAGCGTTGGAGCGCGGCGCGGTTGAGCGTTTCTTAAAACTTGGTGTGAAAACCGTAGAGGCCTCGGCTTATCTTGGCTTAACCGAACATATCGTGTGGTATCGTCTGGCCGGGTTGTCAAAAAACAGCGATGGCACGGTGAACATCGGCAATAAAGTTATCGCTAAAGTCTCGCGCACCGAAGTAGGGCGCCGTTTCATGGAGCCTGCGCCGCAGAAGCTAGTCGATAAACTACTCGCTCAAAACAAGATCACGCAAGAGCAAGCACAGCTGTCAAAACTTGTGCCAATGGCCGATGATATTACCGCCGAAGCAGACTCCGGTGGTCATACCGATAATCGGCCGTTCTTAACATTGCTGCCAACAATTATTGGCTTGCGCGATGAAATTCAAGCTAAGTATAACTTTTCTCCGGCATTACGCGTTGGTGCTGGTGGCGGCATAGGAACGCCGGAGGCGGCGCTTGCCGCCTTTAATATGGGCGCTGCCTATATCGTACTTGGCTCAGTAAACCAGGCCTGTGTCGAAGCCGGTGCATCAGAATATACACGTGAGTTATTATCCAAAGTTGAGATGGCCGATGTCACCATGGCCCCCGCGGCAGATATGTTCGAAATGGGGGTTAAGCTGCAAGTCGTTAAGCGTGGCTCTATGTTTGCAATGCGCGCCAAGAAGCTCTACGAGCTATATATCGCCCACGATTCGATTGAAGATATACCCAGTGAAGAGCGGCAAAAAATAGAAAAACAAATATTTAGATCAAATCTCGATGATGTTTGGTCTGGCACCGAAGCGTTCTTTCAAGAACGCGATCCTGAGATGCTAGCACGTGCACAAAGTAGCCCAAAACGCAAAATGGCATTGATCTTCCGCTGGTACCTTGGCTTATCATCACGCTGGTCAAACACCGGTGAAAAAGGCCGTGAAATGGATTACCAAATCTGGGCTGGGCCAAGTCTTGGCGCATTCAACAGTTGGGTTAAAGGCACTTACTTAGAAGACTATACCCGCCGCGGCGCAGTCGACGTAGCGCTGCATATGCTCAAAGGCGCTGCCTATTTACAACGGGTCAACCAGCTAAAATTACAAGGTGTTAGCTTATCCACCGAATTAGCCAGCTACCGAACTAGCGATTAATCGCTATTGCTTTGGTCACTATGTAACAAGCTCCTGCGGGAGCTTTTTGTTACACGCTATTACTGATTCGATCAAATGGACTTAGTGTCCCAGCAAATTGATGTCCGATCACGTGAGTGTAAATCTCGGTGGTTCTAATATCGACATGACCTAGTAACGTTTGTACCGTTCTGATATCTGTGCCGTTTTGTAACAAGGTGGTCGCAAAACTGTGCCTGAACGTATGTGCAGATACTTTTTTTGTGATATTTGTCTGCAACAAAGCAATGCGCAGGTTTTTAGAGAAGGCCGAATCATGCACGTGGTGGCGACAAATATAATCGTCGACAGGATGGCGACACTTAGTGGTTGATGGGAAGAGAAACTGCCAACTGAAATCTTTCATCGCAGACTTATATTTGCGGACCAAAGAGGGTGGCACAGAAGCCAAACCGTATCCTCTTGCTAAATCGCTGTTATGGAGATCCTTTACGCGAGCAATCTGTTGCTTGATATCTTGTTCTGTACCTTGTGGTAGTATGGTGACCCGATCTTTATTGCCCTTGCCGCGAAACACAAAAATCGTATGGTTAGTAAAATCGATATCTTTAATCCTTAAGCGAAGAGCCTCATTTATTCTCAGTCCCGCACCGTATAATATCGATGCAATAAGTTTATAGGGTGGCTTAAGCTTTGATATTATTTCAATCACCTCAGCAGAAGAAAGCACGCATGGTATATTTCTCGGCCTTTTTGCATAAGTAAACAATAGATCCTTTATTTCGCGCTTTATCACATACCTATACATGAAGATAATTGCGCATAAGGCCTGATTTTGCGTCGCAGCACTAACCCCACGGTTAACAGCCAAATGAGTTAAAAATCGATCAATTTCAAAAGTGTCCATGTCATTAGGGTGTTTCTTTTCATTAAAAATGATAAACACTTTTATCCAATATAGATAACTCTTCTCTGTTCTTCTGCTATACCTTTTTGTTCGAATAACATCCCGAATCTTGTTTAAGAAAGCACTCATATCACACTCCATCTACATGCTGTATGGATATACAGGTATAATGGGTTTTAGCAAAAATAGCAAGCCTTTTGGGTATTATCGAGCCCTATTAATTCGCTATAATATCGGTAAGATTATATATTGTTATTAAATTACAATTAGTTATTGTAGTGCGAGTTGTTTCTATAGCGATGTTAGTTCTTATTAGATACACTTTTCAATTTTTCCACAAAGCGTCTCTGAAATTTGTTGCTGATTTAAACCCACAACTATTTGAATCTAAGCCTTTTTTGAACTATGGTTAATTAAATTTAAATATTCGGCTGGCGGTATTATCGCGCAATCCGGATAATATACTGTTAAATTTGCCGAGCAAGCTCGGGGAA
>Ga0105355_10001163_pt1 | contig 24447 bp, 21 predicted proteins | sample GOMGulsemesocosm_2_FD_83508 | JGI IMG/M metagenome (GOLD analysis project Ga0105355, IMG submission 83508) | Methane-oxidizing microbial communities from mesocosms in the Gulf of Mexico - GOM9C Gulf of Mexico | ecosystem: Environmental > Aquatic > Marine > Cold seeps | place: Gulf of Mexico...
CGATCACTCAATACCATTTTGCCGAAAAGTGATCGGCATCGATGGTATTCACTGATCGCGATGGATAGTATTAGGTGATCGGCTTAGATGGTATTAGGTGATCGCGATGCATGAGAATATGCATCAGTCTCATGTCACGCACAAACAACAAAAAACGTTAAATGAAAGCTATGCGAAACTAGATAAGCTTTTTAGTAACATTTCTCCTTCTGACATGGCACAAAAAAGTGCCGATGAATTATTCGCTAAGATTGACCAAATTTTTGAACTCGCCGAGAAAAAACTGACACCCGAAGAACAACAGCAAATAACAGGGATAAACTCTAAAATTGATGACCTATTAGGCGCACAAAATATACAGTTTGCTGACGCCTTCAATGAAGAAATTGATAACTTATTTAAACAAAGTGAGGACTTGCTTACCTCAACGTTAACTAATGCACAGAAGAAGTCGCTAGATAATCTCAATCAGCAGCTAAATTCTCAGTTAGAAAAAAATAATGTTGATGATGACGAGGTGAATGAGGCTTTCGATAAAATAGATTCAATATTAAATCAAGGATACGACAATCTATCATCCACTGATAAAGAAACACTGAACGGTTTAGATAAAGAAATAGATCAATTATTTGGTCAACTAAACCAGCAAGCAGGCGAAAGTGTTTACTCGAAAAAACTTTAAATGACGTAATAGTCATTACGGGCGAAACATTGTTTAAAATCAAGGGGAAGAGTTGTTGGCTCCTTCACTGCACCAAGGTGTAACACCATTGATGCTCAGCCGCCAGAGTTGGATAAATCAATTTAAAAACAGTGATAAACATTGCCACTTAGTGTGACATTCGTTTGATGCGTGCCGCCGATTTCTTGGTTGTAATTCCCTGTTTGACCCGCGCGTTGAGTCAATAAATAGACCGTGTTACCACCTAATGCAAGTGCTTTGTTTTTGATGTCATGTCGCGCGCCTGTTTCTAAGTCAGCGTTGGAGGTAAATCCACCGCGAAAAAAGTCACCCTGACTGCCCGTCACATCGCCTAAGAATTTACAGTCTTGAGCGCTTGGCTCTTGATGGGTGAGTCGTACTAGCGACGCATTTTCTTGTAAGGGCAACGCACTACAGGCGCTTAGTGATAATACGGCAATGATTGGCAATAAGTTCTTCATAGCTAGATTACTTTGTTAATTAATGTGCCGAGTATTATCGGTTAGTCGTCGATTAGTCACTAGTGAATAAATGTACTGAAAATGTAAGGATAAGACGCAGATTCTTACAATTGCTATACAAATATAACGGTAAATAGTTCAGCTAGGCCAATAATGAAACCAAAAGTATTGCTATATTATTCCCTCAAAGCCAAATGTTATCTGCTGTCGATACTCTTGATTTGGTTGCAACATGTTGCTCGGAAAATGTGGCTGATTGTCGGCATCGGTGAAGTTTTGCGCCTCTAAACAGAGTCCTTGATACGGTATAAATTCTCCTGCCAGATGATAGCCAGTATAAAGCTGTATCGCACGCTGGTCGGTATACACATTTAAGCGCACTTTGTTGCGTGATGAGGTCAATATGGCCTGTGGATGGCCCAGCGGCGTTTGGTCTAACACGAAGCAGTGATCAAAGCCGTTTTTCTCCAGCAGGGCGCTGTCCGTGCTGTGGCGTTGTCGATGGCCAGTAGCAGCTGGCGTTGTAAAATCATAGTCGGTACCTGTGACGCTTAGCAGCTTACCTGTGGGTAAATTTTGCTGATCACTTTCAAGATAATTTGATGCCAGCAGTTGCAAGGATAGTAGCTGGCAGTCTGCTTCGCCTAAATTAAAATAAGCATGGTTGGTAATGTTTACCGGTGTGGCGCGATCGGTGATGCCACCATATTGAATGCTTAACTTGTTGTCTGAACTCAATTGGTAGGTAACATTTAACGACAGTGTGCCTGGAAACCCTTGATCGCCATCGCGTGAGACCAATGACAAGGTGACCGAACAATCAGTTTGGCTGTCGCTATCTACTTGCCAATAGCGCATCGCAAAATTGTCGCTGCCCCCATGCAAACAGTTCTCACCATCGTTGCGTGACAACTGATATTTTACGCTGCCTAGCTCAAATTTTGCTTGGCTGATACGATTGCACACCCGTCCACAAGTTGCGCCCAAATAGAAGGGATCATCGACATATTGCTCAGCCGATGCATAACCAACAATCATCTCGGTTGGTCTACCATCGAGTGGAAATTTAATCGATTTTATTCTCGCGCCCAAGTTAATGATTTCAACCGACATGTTGTTGTCGTTGGTCAGTAATATGCTTTGCATCTTAGTCATTAGACGTTATAACCATTCGGGTTATTTGATTGCCAGCGCCAAGTATCGCTCATCATTTGCGCCAAGTCTCTGGTTGCCTGCCAGTTGAGTTGTTGATGAGCCTTGCTGGCATCGGCCCAGAATGCGGGCAAGTCGCCAGGTCTTCTCGGTGAAACACAAAATGGAATTGGCCGTTCAATCGCCTGCTCGAACGCCTTGACGATGGAAAATACCGAGATTGCATTACCCGTGCCCAAGTTAAATGCCTCAATGCCACTAAACTCAGCGTTGTGATTTAACCAGTTTAGTGCCGCCACATGACCCTGCGCTAAATCCATTACATGGAGATAGTCCCGCTCACAGCTGCCATCGGCAGTGGGATAATCATCGCCAAAGATACTTAATTTCTCACGCTTGCCGACGGCTACTTGCGCAACATAAGGGAGCAAGTTATTGGGGATACCCGTGGGATCCTCGCCTATTTCTCCGCTGTCATGGGCACCAATGGGATTGAAATAGCGCAGAGATACCCCCCTAAACTTGGCATTGGCCAGTGCAACATCGCCAAGCACTCGTTCTACCATCACCTTGCTGGCGCCATAGGGGCTTGATGGCGTGCCAAGCGTCATGGTTTCGACATAAGGCACCTCGTTTTCTTCGCCATACACGGTGGCCGATGAGCTGAAAATAAAGTCATTCACCCCATGTTGTTGCATCGCCGTTAGCAGGCACACTGAGCCATAGACATTATTTTGATAATAACTTAACGGGATCTGCGCCGATTCGCCGACGGCCTTGAGTGCGGCAAAATGAATAACGGCGTCGATTTCATTTTGCTCAAATAGTGTGTTTAGCTGCCATTTGTCGCAGACATCGCCTTCGATGAAGGTAACGGATTTACCACTGAGCTGCTCCACCCGATGAATGGATTCAATGCTGGCGTTGGACAGGTTGTCATAAACGATCACCTCATAATCATGAGCTAATAACGCTAAAACCGTGTGTGAGCCGATATACCCGGCACCACCAGTGACTAATATTTGCATGTTCTTTCCTAGACAAGGGTACGTAATGTTATTTAGGGATGAATTTATTCTTCATCGCTAGTGTCTATAATGTGGTGATTGCCGTTATTTATCGCAATAAATAACGGCAATCACCTAACTTGGGTTTACCACCAAGTCGCGTATAAGGCGGTTAAAATAACCACGACGCCAACTGCTGCGATGTTAAAGGATTTAGCCGTGGCAAAACTCACTGTATCTAAGCTTACACTGCTATCTTCATTGCTTTGTTTGCCCATGATTGAGACCAAATAACACAGGCCTAAACACAGCAGGAACACTAAGCCAACGCGATCCATAAATGGTAGTGTTGGCCAGCCAAACTTAAGCATCACTGAGAATGCCGCCGAGCCAAATGCCGCTGCGAGCGCGCCCATCGACGTGGCGCCTTTCCAGAACATGCCCATGACAAATATCACCACAATACCCGGCGTAAAGAAGCCAGTGAATTCTTGAATGTATTGGAACGCCTGATCAAATTTTCCTAGCAATGGTTCGGCAACTATTAGCGCAATACACAAAGAGACTAAAGCGGCGAGTCGACCAACCTGAACGTAATGACGCTGGCTCTTGTTTGGTTGTAAGCGAGTGTAGATATCCATGGTGAAGATGGTTGATATGCTGTTAGTCATTGAGGCAAGCGATGACACAATCGCGGCCACAAGCGCCGCAAATACTAACCCTTTAATACCCACTGGCATTAACGCCATCATCGATGGGTAGGCTTGATCCGGAGAGGTCAAGGTTGGGTATAACACCACGGCTGCGATGCCAGGTAATACTACGATGACTGGCATGAGTAACTTAAGGTAGGCGGCAAACGCGATGCCTTTCTGCGCTTCTTTAATATCTTTGGCGGCTAACGCGCGCTGAATGATATATTGGTTAAATCCCCAATAACTAAAGTTCATGATCCACATGCCGCCAATGAGCACAGAAAGACCCGGCAGACTCATATAGTGCTCGCTATCGGTACTTAAGATCATATCAAAATGGTCGGGCATTTGGCTGGTAAGCACGCCAAAACCTGCGAGGAATCCTTGGCCTTGTGAAACAGCATCTAACGCCAGATAACTCAATAATAGGCCACCTAAGACTAGAAGTATCACCTGAAAAATATCAGTATAGGCAACGGCTTTAAGGCCGCCGTAGAGCGAGTATGCCACCGAGAACAAGGCCAGAAATATCATCCCAGCCATCCAATCGACACCCGCAATGGTTTCAATCGCTAAGCCGCCGAGCCATAATACGGCGGTTAAATTAACGAAAATGTAAACCGCTAACCAAAACACCGCCAGGGTGATTTTAACTTTGCTGTCAAATCGTTGTTCGAGATATTGTGGCATGGTGAAAATCTTGTTTTCCAAGAAAATTGGCAACATATATTTACCAACAATGACCAAGGTGATTGCCGCCATCCACTCGTAAGAGGCAATGGCTAAACCGATGGCATAACCAGAACCGGACATGCCGATGATCTGTTCTGCCGAAATATTTGACGCAATCAAGGACGCACCAATAGCCCACCAAGGCAATGCTTTGCTGGCCAAGAAATAATCTTCGGTGTTAGCGCCTTCCTTTTTCTCACTACGAGAAATCCACAGGGCGACACACAACAGCCCAATGACATAGACAATAAATATGCTGGTGTCTATGGTTCCTAATTTATTTGCAAAATCCATCGTTTTTTACCTTTTAATTATAATTATTAATCTTTTCTAGCCTGAGCTTGGTTGGTCGTTATCTAAACGCACCTTGGGTCGCGGTGCATAAATAAATACTTGGGGTTAAGCCAAATTGTGCCGGGTAATCCTTGTTTACAATGTCGGTTAGCGTTGTGACCATCGCTTTTGGCGCAAGGGCAACCACGCAGCCGCCAAAGCCGCCACCAGTCATGCGAACGCCGCCTTTGTCGCCCAATGCACTATCAATTATCTCGACCAGACCGTCCATTTCTTTAGTGGTAACTCCAAAGTCATCTCGCAGCGAAATATGCGATGCTCTCATCGCCGCGCTAGCAGTTTTAATATCGTTGCTTTTGAGTGCATCTAAGGTGATTAGCACGCGCTCATTTTCACTGAGCACGTGTCTGGCTCGCTTAAATAATATCGGGTCAAGTTGCGATTGCGCCCCATTTAATTGCGCTAAGATAACCTCACGTAATGTCGCTACGCCAAAGTATTTAGCCACCGCTTCACATTGTTCACGCCTTAAATTGTATTCGCTATCGACTAAGCCTCGTTTTACGTTTGAGTTAACGATAAAGAGGGCTAAATCCTCAGGAATTGGCGCGTCTTTAAACGATAAGTCTTTACAGTCGAGTAGCATCGCGTGGCCAGATTTTCCCATCGCTGAAATGAGTTGATCCATGATGCCGCAGTTGCAACCAACGAAATTGTTTTCGGCTTGCTGGCCCATCTGAGCAGCGCTGATGCCGTCTAAATCAAGCTGATAAAGCTGAGCAAAGGTGTTTAATATCGCAATTTCAAAGCTTGCTGAAGAACTAAGTCCGGCGCCTTGCGGCACGTTGCCGGTTACCACCAAATTGGCACCCTTGATCGCGGGATAGCGCGTGATTAATGCCTGCAAGGTGCCTTTAACGTAGTTGCTCCACATCATTTTCTGATCAAAAACGATGTCAGTTAGCTCAAATTCATTGCTCTGCTTGTCACAATCGTGGGCATAGACCTTGACGATATTGTCTTGGCGCGGCGATGCGGCGATGGTGGTGCCAAAGTTAATCGCTACCGGTAAGACTAAACCATCGTTATAATCGGTGTGGTCACCGATTAAATTAACCCGGCCCGGCGCATGACAAACTACCTGCGCTTGCCCTTGAAACTGTTGTTGAAATAACGCTAGTGCGCGTTGTTCATTGCTCGATTGAGTCATTAAGATTGTTCCATGTAATGAATGTCGGATAGGTCACGCAGGCGCTGCGCGGCTTGTTCGGCAGTAAGATCGCGTTGCGCCTCGGTTAACATTTCATAACCCACCATAAATTTTCTCACCGTGGCTGAGCGCAATAGCGGCGGAAAGAAGCTGGCATGTAGTGTCCAAGCATCGTGCTGCTGACCGTCAAATGGCGCGCCATGCCAGCCCATGGAATAAGGAAATGAACAGTTAAACAAATTGTCATATTTGATGGTGATTTTTTTGATGATATCCGCCAGTGATTGCTTTTTCTGGGCATTAAGTTCAGTGATGCGAGCGACCTTAAATCGTGGCAACACTAAGGTTTCAAATGGCCAGGCGGCCCAGTAGGGCGCGACGACTAACCAATCGTCATTGCTTACGACCACTCGCTGCTTGTTCTCAATCTCTCTGGCGACATAATCCTGCAACATATTGCTACCATGTTGCTCAAGGTAGCGTTGTTGTGCCAGATGTTTTTTCATCACTAGGGTGGGTAATTGCTGCTGCGCCCATATCTGCCCATGAGGATGCGGATTAGAGCAGCCCATGGTGCTACCCTTGTTTTCAAATATTTGCACCGACGTATAGGTTTCGCCTAAATCGGCACATTGTGCCTGCCAAGTATCGACCACGTTATTAATTTGCGCGATTGATAGCTGAGGCAGGCTCTTGCTGTGGTCGGGCGAAAAACAGATCACGCGGCTCTCGCCTTGTTCGGTGGCCATCTTAAAGAGAGGATCATCATGTTTAACCACGGGTGTGTCTGGTTTAAGCGCGGCGAAATCATTGGTAAAGACGAAGGTCTCTTTATAGGGCGGGTTAACCTCACCATTGATCCGGGTATTACCGGAACACAAGAAACAGTCGGAATCATAGGCCGGTTTTTCGTGCTGCTCAAGTTCTTCTATCTGCCCGTGCCAAGGGCGTTTGGCGCGATGTGGCGAGACTAATACCCATTCATCGGTCAGCGGGTTATAGCGACGATGCGGGTGTTCAACGGGATCAAATTCAATGCTCATAGTTGTCACGACAATGTTAATGTTTAGTGAATAATGAGTTGAGGGTAAACGTTTACCTATAAGATCGCAAGAGATAATTCAAACTTGATAAACTGCGCGCTCATCGGTATATTTCAATGTATATTACTCTCATTTCAGCGATGTAAACATTTACCCCTATGGCAACAATTAAAGATGTGGCGCGTATCGCAGGCGTTTCTATTGCATCCGTTTCGCGAGTGGTTAACAACGGACCTAAAGTTAGCGAAGCAACGCGTCAGAAAGTATCCAAAGTGATGTTAGAACTTGGCTATACCCCAAATGCTAATGCACGTGCTCTAGTGACGAAAAAAAGTAGCACCATTGGTGTGGTCATTCCTGCGCTTAGTGATCCGTTTTTTGCCTCCTTAGCTAATGGGGTCGAACAAGTTGCGCGGCAGCATAATAGGCAACTATTACTCAGTACTGGCTTGGTCAGCGCCGAGTCTGAGCGCCAAGCGATTAACTTATTGATCGAGCGGCGCTGTGATGTGATGGTGGTGCATAGCAAGAAGCTTTCTGATGAGGAGCTCATTGAATTAACCGAGCGGGTGGCAGGTTTAGTGCTGATCGATCGATTCATCGAGCAGATAGCACACCGCTGCATTTGGTTAGATAACTTGGAAGGGGGTAAGATCGCCGCCAGACATCTACTCGCGCTAAATCATCAGCAAATCGCCTGTATCGCCAGTAAATATCAAATAGATGATCCCAAGTTGCGCCTTAAGGGGTTTGCTAATGAGCTTGAGACAGCCAACGTGGTGCTTAAACCACAATTGACTGCATATGATGAACCGACATTACAAGGCGGGGAACTCGCCACGCAGAAATTACTCGCCAGCGGCGAAAAATTCTCTGCGATCTTTGTTTATAATGATGCGATGGCCATTGGCGCTATCTCAACGCTGGAAGATAATGGTTATCGCGTGCCCCACGATATCTCGGTGATTGGCTTTGATGATGTGTTATTGTCGCGTTATTCGCGGCCAAAATTGACCACGCTTAACTACCCGATCGAGAAAATGGCCAGCCAAGCGGCTAACTTGGCCCACCAATTGGCTGATAAGAAAGAGATCAGTGGTGACATAGCCCACTTAAAACACATCCCAAGGCTGGTTAAGCGAGAGTCCACCCGCTCACGTACTGATACCTAGCTGATTCTTCAAGTCGATCAATACCTGCACATGGTCAATTGAGCCAAGCATTGCGCCAATGAGCGCGACATAACCACGTTGCTCAAATTGTTGCTGTGCCTGAACATCAACCTTAGCCAGTGCCTCTTTGTTGATGGTGTATAATCCCTCAAGCTGGCTATGTTGACCGCTGGAAAATTGAATATCTAATTCAATCGGCTCAATTAGCTGGTGCTGTGTTAGCGCACTAACAAAGGTTTGGTTGAGCGCAAAGCCTTTGGTTAGTTCGCTCAGGCGACTCGCCTGTTGTTGCAGGTATGCGGTGGCAACACCATCTTCAAATAATGACAGGCCCTGCTCTAATTGCACCCGTGGATCGGCGCGATTAATCGCTAAACTTGGCGGCGCGTCGGGCTCATTGAGCAAGAAAAATGGCTGACTGGCCAGCTTTAGCGGCAGATAGCATTTTTTCCACAGGCCACTTTGCTGATAGATATTCTCATCCAGGGCTAAGCCGAATAGGGCAATCGGTTGAAATTGTCCGGTATCACTGTCTTTGGCTAAGAAGATCGGATAATACTGCGCCGCGCTAACGAGTTCATCCACCACAATATGGCACAGATGAATATTGGCATTAAATTGCGATAGGTCCTGTGCGGCTACTTTTAGTTCATGGTGTTGCTCATTGCTGACCTTCTCTAAGCTGATTTGCATGCTTTCTCCTCTATACCTTACTAAAGCCAAATGCCACTACCTTGTCGATTAACTCGCGATTACTGGGCAGGGCATTAAGGTATTTTTCGGTTGTTTTTTCATTTTCATTAAACAGACGCTGGGCCAGCTTTTGTTCATTTTCGTTACGGTTGAGCGCTGGATTAGTAAAGTTAAAGTCCATGCCGTAGAGCACATATTGATAACTGGCCGCCGAGAATACTTCACGCTTGTGGCTAAAGTCATACTCAATTGGCGGACGGTGTTGCCACAGTGTCATCAGATCTTGCAAGCTTTGCGGAATGCTCGCTACATCGCGATTATCACGCCAAAAGGCGCTGTCTTCGCGTTTACTGGCGATGTAATGGAGCTTAAGGAAATCGATGATGCGATCCCAGTTGTAACTAAAGCGTTGGTTGTATTGCTTCGCTACAATGTCCATGGCCTCGCGATTGGCGGGTAGTTGTTCGCTGATGGTGGTGGCGGCAAGTTCAATCATCACTAAGGCAGAGGCTTCTAGCGGTTCTAAAAATCCAGCCGCCATGCCGACAGCGACGCAGTTATTAACCCAAAATTTTTCTCGTACGCCGGGATTAATATCAATTTTTCTAAAGCTCAGTTGCTCACTCTTGTCGCCAATCGACTGATGTAAATACGCGCGAAGGGCTTTTTCGGCACTGGCTTGATCGGTATGACGGCTCGAATAAACATGGCCCACGCCACGGCGCGAGGGCAGGCCAATGTCCCAAATCCAGCCTGAATCTTGGGCAGTGGAAATAGTATGAGAAGCTATCTCATCGGCCCCTTCTTCGTAAGGGATTTGCACCGCCAGTGCGGTATCGATAAACAAGATGTCTTTCTTGCAAATAAATGGCACGTCATAATGCTTACCAATGAGTAGGGCGGCAAAGCCGGTGCAATCGACAAACAAGTCGCCGCTTAACGCACCGTTTTTGCGGGTCTTTAGCGACCCGATGTCGCCTTTGTCTAGGCTGTTTACGCCAACGACATGGTCGCTAATGTAATTAACGCCAAGGTTGTCGATGCAATGTTGTTTTAAGAATTCGGCAAACTTTCCGGCATTGAGATGGTAGGCATAGTTGGCCACGGCGGCATATTCTGGTGAGGTGATAAGCTTGGGCGCAAGGCCATGTTCACAGAGCTGCTCCTGAAAAGACACCGCATTGGAAAAGGACTGGCCACGACTATCCTGTTGCCAATATTTGTACAGGTCGAGATCGAAATATCCTTGGGGCAACACTAAGGGATGGTAGTAAAAGTCGTTGTCTTCGCCGGTAACCCACTTAGAAAACTTAGCCCCCTGTTTAAAGCTAACATCACATTGGCGCATAAAATCTGTCTCTGAAACGCCCATTTTACGCAGGGTAGTACGCATTGTTGGCCAAGTGCCTTCGCCCACGCCAATGATGTTAACATCGGGAGACTCAATCAGCGTGACCTTGATGCCTTGTTCGCTCTTGGTATTATGCAGCGCGGCAATGCTACCCGCCGTGATCCAGCCAGCGCTGCCGCCACCGACAATAACGACATGCTTTAGTGGTTTACTCATACGGTTTTCCTCAATTTTTTAGGTATTGGCTGGGCTGAGTTGCTTGTTGGGCTTAGTCACCGCCATTATTATGTGCTTCACGCGCAAGCAGATAGTAACTGCCAGCGTTGATACCCACAATCGGCACTGCCGCCACCGACAATAACGACATGCTTTAGTGGTTTACTCATAGGTGCCCCCTTAATTGATTAGCTAATTGCAATCGCTCGACATTGAATCGTTTGCTCATATCGGACTCCGAAACTTCTTCGGTAGCGGCCGAGAAGGCTGAATCTCGTCATTACCTGCGACAAGGTATTTCACTCTAAAACCAATGGTGGCGCAGACAATGCCGACAATGGGCGATAACCAGTTAAAGAAACAATACATCGCGTAATCTAACGGATTAATCATCAACACCGACTGCATATAAGCGCCACAAGTATTCCAAGGGATGAGTGGCGAGGTTACCGTGCCGCCATCTTCAAGGGCGCGCGATAGGTTTTGTGGCGCTAAGCCGCGGTGATGATATTCTTGTTTGAACATCCGTCCCGGCATCACAATGGCGATGTATTGATCGGCGGCGATACAGTTGGTGCCAAACGCGGTCACTATGGTGGTGGAAATTAACGAGCCAGCACTTTTGGTCACGGCCATTAAAGATTGCACCACTCGTTCGAGCAGACCAATCTTTTCCATGATTGAACCAAAGGTCATCGCGGTGATGATCAGCCAAATAGTATTGAGCATCGAACCCATGCCGCCGCCACTGAGTAAATCGTCAATCGCTTTGTCGCCAGTATCTAAGGTGATACCGGCAAACATCACTTGCCACACCACCATCACATTAGCTTCAAGCGTCGACAGTCCTTCTTGGGCGTAGGACAAGATTAGCGTTTGTTGGAACAACACAGCAAATAGTGCGCCGGTGAGTGCGCCAATGCCGATGGCCGGAAAGGCGGGCATCTTCTTAAGGGCTAAAAACAGGGTCACGCCAAGCGGAATTAAGAGATACCAGGCGATAAAGAATTGCTGCTCGAGACTGATTAACAGCGCGTCGATCTGAATGTTTGATTCATTACTCTCTTGATTGAGCCCCAGTATTAGGAAGATCACCAAGGTAACGATAAAGGTTGGCACCGTACTCCATGCCATATTTTTGATGTGATCAAACAAATCAGTCCCTGCAATCGCTGGGGCTAAGTTGGTGGTGTCTGAGAGTGGCGAGAGTTTATCGCCAAAATAGGCGCCGCTAATGATAGCACCAGCGGTGATTGGGCCAGAAGCGTCTAAGCCAGTCGCTACGCCCATCAGCGCAACACCAATGGTGGCGGCGACTGTCCAGCTGCTGCCGATGCATAGGGCGACTAACGCGCAGATGATGCAGCAACTGATGTAAAAAAATTGCGGGGTTAAGATCTGTAAACCAAAATAGATCATGGTGGGCACGGTGCCGGCGAGTAGCCAGGTGCCAATGAGCGAACCAACCGCGAGTAAAATAAGTATTGCGCCAAGGGTTAAACTTATGCCCTTGATAATGCCTTCTTCGATTTCCTTGCGTCCGTAGCCATTTTTTAGCCCGATAATGCAGGCGATGCCCGCACATAACATTAAGGCGATTTGGTTGGGGCCAGATGAAGAGTCATCGCCAAAGAAATAGACGGCAAAGGATAATAAGGTAAGTAGCACAGCAATAGGAAATAGTGCGTCAAATAGGCTGGGATTTTTGTTTTTCTCTATCATATTCATTCCTAGGTTATAAAAGTAAAAACCCCGCAACCATGAGATTGGTGCGGACATACCCGTAATCAATGAAGTTACAGGTTTTATAGCGGTTTAAAACCCTATCTACTGCGTTGCGCTCAATCCCAATAGCCAGCTATTGGTCAATCGCGCGCCTTGTAGATATCATTTTAGCCTCGCTCTAAATTCCTGCGTTTCCAATGGTTACGGGTATAGGGCTAACTCAGGTGATTATGATGGCCAATCGTATCGCCAACCTTGGCAAGTTGCTGTAGCCATTGATTGATTTGGCTTGGGTCGCTTGGGGCTGCGCTAACGCCGCTTGGCGGTTGCTTATTGAGCACCGACTCAACCGCAAAGCTAACGGGTAAGGAAACAAGACGAGCCATCGCCTGACCCTGACCGTTACCGGCGCTGTCGATAAAGTAACTCTGATGCCAAATGGCTTGATTGTCGCGGCGCACTTCGAGCTCGACACACATCACCACGCGATCGGGTTCGCCGGCATCGTAACTGTATTTTTGCTCGAGCTGATTGCTCAGCTCAACTAAGCGTGCATCGCCGCTTTCGCCAGAAAGTGTATCTAACTCATCAAATAACGATTGCCATGCTGTTGACCAGCCTTTAAGGCGCAGCGTGCCGCGTACAAATTGCTGCACATCCCAGTCTTGACCGAAATGATATTGGTCGATAAACGGTAAGGAATCACGATTTGGATAGGCCTGGAACTCTTCATTACCTTGAGCTAGCTTGGCGTTGTAGCTGCTTAATGCTTCCCACGGTGCGTTAGAGGTTTTAGCCTGACCATCTTGTTGCCACTGCGCCTTTGAGCGCAATGCTTTTAACACGCCTAATGGTGACCAGCTAAATTTGTATCTAAAATCGTTGGCCACTTTAGGGAAACCGCCACAATATGAGCGAAAGTAATGTTGATTGTCGGCGGCGAACTGCGCGCTGTTTTGGTAGCTATCAACCAACAGATGTGCCAATAAGTGATCGATACCAGGATCAAGACCCACTTCATTAACAAAGCTCAAACCGGCTTGTTTGGCGGCAGCATCGAGTGCCTGCATCTCTGGTGAAATGTAGCTGCTCGATACAAAGTTTGCCTTGTTGTCGAGACATAACTGCGCCGCTTGCAGGTGTAAAGTAGCAGGCAGCATTGAAATAAGTACGTCACCAGCCTTTAGGTTTGCTTTAAGCGTAGTCCAGTCTAGCTGACGAACATCGATGGTCACTTCATCGTTGGCCAGTGCTTGTTGCGCTTTTTCCAGGCTACGATTCCACACGACTAATGGCGTGTCTTTTTTGGCTAATGCGATGATACCTGGTAACGATGAAAGTCCGGCACCCAGCCAGTGAATTGTAGGAGTGGTCATTAATTATAATCCTTTGGTTTTCTGCTTAAACAAATCTAACGCCTGTGGCCATACGCCCTGCTGTTGATTGTTTAAGGTGAGTAAATGCGTGATAAGTTGTTGTCCGTAATCTTCACTGCTCTCTTTAGGCAGTAAGGACGGGAGGTGATCGATGGCGATAAGGTCTAAGTCATTGTCGATGGCTAAACATGGTGCTTGAAAAGTAGTACAGCGATCATAAATCGGTAATGGATTGTAGCTACCGTAAGGATCACAACTGACATCGACAATGACAGATAAACGGCGATCTTGTTGTGCCAGCATTTCTTTGTTGATGAAGGGTGGCAGATCGCGGTTGATCAATACACAATTGACGAAAATGTCATTCTCGGTGATCTCGATAAACGGACCGCCTTTTTGCGTTTCGGCCATGTCCCATTCTAACACGCTTAAGCCAAGTTCTTTGGCTAAATCTGCTGCGCCGGTGCCACTACGGCCCTTGGCACCAATCACCATTAAGCTCGGTTGACGATCGCAGTTTTGCAATGCCTGTGTCAGCGCGCTCAATAATTGTTGTTTGTCTTGATAAGAAGAAAGTTGGGCCAATGGTGGCTTAATGTTTTGCTGCTGATTCGCCCAGGCTTGTACCGACAATGCGGCGCCGGCAAATCCGGCCCAATAGCCAAAGGCCGCAACGCGACGTTGGTTGCTGTCGACTAGGTATTCAAGATCAAATAGCTCGCCACCGCCACGGGTAAAGCGTGCTAACAGTTGTTGCCATCCGGCTTGTTCTTTATAGGCATGGGCAAAGTAAATATGTTGGTGAATAAGTGGGAAATCGTCCTCGGGTAATTCTTTTAAGCCGAGTATGATTGCATCCTTGGGGGCGTTAATCCAGCTGCCTGCTGGCGCAATCGTGATACCAGTTTGTTGATACAAACCTGTATCAAATATGCTTTGGTCTGATTGCTCAACCGTCACGTTAAAACCCGCATCGACTAGCGCTTGTGCGTTTGTTGGTGAAAGCGCGGTGCGCTCTTCGTCGGGTTTAGTCTCTGCTCGTAGCCAAATATGTACTTTGCTCATAGGAATATTTTTCATTTAAGTGGTTAAATAGGTGGCGTTAGTTAATGTACCAACGCCACCACGGGTGAGTATTAATACCAAACGGACTAATTAATTGACCACTTGTGCTGGCTAAAATCAACCTAGACTGCGTTGCTCTCAATCCTAATAGCTAGCTATTAGTCAATCGAGCGCCTTGCCTAGAATAATTTTATCTACGCACAACAAGATCATAAATTTAATCCGCTTGGTATAATTACTCGTTAGAATGAACCGCGCAGACCAATAGAGTATCGAGGGCCCGTTTCAATGGTGTACAACGAATGGTTAGAATATAAACCACGTTTTTGGGTTATCTCGTTAGTGACATTAATCCCTTCGAAGAACACTGTAAAAGTTTCGTTGATGTCGTAACTGCCGCTCACGTCGACTTGATAGTAGTCTTCAACATAGATTGGCGCGCCGCCAGCCCAGTTAGACGTAGTTTGCATAAATTCGTCACGGTTGTTGTAAGCAACGCGAAATTGAATGGCATCTTTTTCGTAAAATACCACCAAGTTTTGCGAATCACCCAGGCCCGGTAACGGCAGCGGGTTATCGGCGCTGTCGGCACTTGATTCACTATCAACAAAAGTCATGTTGGCACTAACGCCTAAGCCATCAAATGGCGCAGGTAAGTTGCTGAAACTGTGCTGAACAGCTAGCTCAAAACCATCAATTTGTGTTGAGTTAAGGTTCATTGGGCGGCTAACTTTAAAGTCATAATCACCACTTGGCACCGAAATTGTCTCTTGCGATACGCCGCTATCGACGAAGTTGTCGACATCTTTGGTGTAGTAAGAAATTGCTGCATAGCTGGCTTCGTCAAAATACCACTCTAGGCTAAGATCAACGTTAGTCGATTCATAAGGCTTAAGGTTCGGGTTACCACCAGAGGCAGAAAGACTATCGATTTTACCTTCACTGTATGACATTGAGGCTGAGAGTTGACCCAATGTTGGACGAGTGATGGTTTTAGAATAAGCGCCGCGCAATATCACATCTTCTAATATTTCGATGCGCGCATTAAGGCTTGGTAATAAGTTGTTATAATCGCCATCGACGCTAATTGGCACGATATCGTCAGAAACCACAGGTACATATTTACCTAATGCATCTGGTCCAGTGATGTCGATAAGCTTTTGACCATAACCTGACGATGTGGTGTCTGTTTGTACATAACGTAGACCTGTAACTACCTGCCATGGCATGTCGCCTACTTCGCCTTCAAAGAATGCATCGATATACACGGCAGCTAGTTGCTCTTGAACTTCTGATGATGAACCTAAAACATCTAACGCAGCGTGACCGCCATTAGCGTCCATGAGCGCCTTGATACGGGTAGCATCTTCAGGGTCTAGCTGGCTGTAACCTGCTTCACTTTCCAAGAACGCCATGTATTCGTATGAATCAAAGACTAACCAGTTGTCCACGGGATCGCCGCCGATACCCGATAGAAACCCGTCGGCATCAAAATCGGTGAATAAGCTAGCGGGCAACTTCACATTGTAACCGCCCCACGCGTTACGTACGCTGCGATGGGTATTGGTCGGTAGGGTCGAGAGCGTGCGATCTGAATAGGAGAAACCAGCATGGATCTTAGACAATACACCAGAATCGACGATCCATTCGCCGTCGAGGCGCGATTCAAATATTTCATCGGTAATATCATCGCCAAAGATGCTGGCCCAGTTAGCGCCAAGAATGTCTTTGCTGAGGTTTTCTGAAAAGCCAAGTTCAGGCACAGTGCCGCCCTTGGTATTGTCGAAGGTGTAGCTATTGAAGAACCCAGCCACCGTATCTGTGGTGCCATTACCACCGTTAGACTCAGCTTTTGAGTAAGAAACATCGCCGGTGACTTTAACATCTTCACTAAGTTGCCAACCGACATTGATGCCAGCCGCTGTAGTTGTTGTTGGGCGCACCGAAATACGGTTGAGGTAATCGGTGGCACTAGCATTGCCGGTAGCTAACTTAACCACGGTACGCTTGTCATCAAGCGTAGCGTCGACGATATTGCCACTCTCAAACCAATGGGCAAGAATGTCCTCGCGATAGCTCACATCATATTCAGAATAAAGCACGTCACCGGTGATCAAAAGATCATCGTTCGGGCGATATTGCAGCACTAAGCTACCACTGGTGCGCTTACGGCTTTCTGTTCTTACTATTTGATCGTAGTTTTGCGGCATGTAAACATTTTCTAGCACTTCACCGCTATTGAGTGAACCTAGTGTTTCTTCAAGATAGCCCCAAGTCTGGCCTATGTCGCTACGGCTGTCTTTGTCGCTATAAGCAAGTGAGGCAAGAATACCAAATTTACCATCATCGGAGGTATTGCTGATCAAGCCCGAAAAGGTAGGGTTGCTAGAGTCTGACAACTTGTCGTACGTACTCTTAATGCTGGCCACTGCTTTAAATTCGCCAATATCGAGTGGGCGATGGGTGGTGACGTTTACCGTTGCACCAATGCTGCCATCTTGAATTTTTGCGGTTTGTGACTTGTGTACTTCGGCACCGTTAATAAGCTCAGAGGCTAGGGTATCAAAACTAAATGCACGGCCACCACTAACGGTTGCCATGGTGCGACCATTAACCAGTACGGCGTTAAACTCAGGGCCAAGGCCACGAACACTAATCAATTGACCTTCGCCGCCATCGCGATCGATAGCTACGCCAGAAATACGCTGAAGCGATTCAGCCACGTTTTGATCTGGAAACTTACCAATATCTTCAGAAGCAATCGCATCGACAAAACCATCTGATGATTGTTTAACATCCATCGCTTTAATCAGGCTGCCTTTAATCCCAGTGACGGTTATCTTTTCGATTTCTTTGTTTTTCTTAACGACTTCTTCGGCGGTTACTGTTGTTGCAACGCCAAGGTTAAGCATAATTAACATGGATAGATAATTAAGCTTGGGCTTTTTATTATGCATTTCTAACTCTCCAGTAGTGATGTTTCGCATCTTATATTTCTTGTTAGTTGTAACTATTGTGTTAACGGTACAAGATTCATACTATCCACCTATTTGTATTATTGCAATATTTATCATACAAATAATATTAATACGGGAGAGGCAAGTGGAGCAGTGGTGTAAACGTTTAACCTGTGTGGCTTGATTTTAGGGGGAATCGGTGTTTAATCGCGTTTAAAGGATGACACTTGGCGCTGAATTAGCGCCAAGTGTGGGTGAGTCCAGAGGTGGCTTAGTTGAGAGTATGGATTATTTTCTGAGATGGGCTGGTTTAATCGATGAACTGCATCAAATCATTAACATTTTCGACAGGCACAATTCGTACCCCTTCTTTTTTCAACTTAGGGCTATAATTTTTCTTCGGCACGATGATTGTATCAAAACCATTTCGAATCGCTTCTTTAATCCGCTCATGACCCATCCCTACGGCGCGAACTTCGCCGGATAGTCCCACTTCACCAAAAGCAACGGTGGTATTGCTATAGATCTTGTCACGAAATGACGATAGCAAGGAAAGCAACATCGGTAAATCGGCGCCCGTTTCATCATGGAGCTTGATCCCGCCAACTACATTGATGTAAATATCTTGGTCGCCAATGTAGATGCCCATGCGTTTGTTGATCACCGCCAGCAGGGTGGTGAGGCGGCGATAGTCCACCCCAACCACGCCGCGTTGCGGTTTCTCGCTAGTGGTGCTGTCGACCAAGGCTTGAATGTTTACTAATAGCGTACGGCCCGCTTCAGCTGAGGCATAGGCGATGTTGCCAGACGCTTCAATGCTTTGCTCAAGAAAGATCGCCGATGGATTAGTCACATCTTTAAGTCCCGTTGGCATCATCGCGAGGGTGCCAACCTCTTCGGCTGAGCCAAAGCGGTTTTTTAGCGCGCGCAGGGTACGATATTTGGAATCGGCCTCGCGTGATAGTTTGAGCGTTGCATCGCCGATGTGCGACAGGGTTTGAGGCCCTGCAATGTTAGAACCATCTTTGGTTTCATGCACGGCAAGCAGCGTGGTTACCCCGTTCTCTTTAGAAAATCGACTCAGTAGTGCTGCTGATTCTTTGACCTGAGTGACACCGCCGGGAGATGATTCTACGCTATTGAGATAACAGGTCTGCACCGAATCGACAATAACAAACTTGTGATTGTGATGCAGCGCTGTTTGGGTGATTAGCTCAACATCGCCGGTGGTCATAATGTCGATGTTATCGAGGTTAAGCTTGAGTCGATCAGCACGATCTTTAATCTGCTTTTTCGACTCCTCACCGGAGACATAAAGCGCTGGACCAATCTTACTGAGCTTAGAAAGTACATCAATTAGCAGGGTAGACTTACCCGAACCTGGTGCGCCAGAGATTAACACAATGGAGCCCAGCACAATGCCGCCGCCTAATACGCGGTCGAGCTCGGCACTGCCGGTTTTAAAGCGATCAATCTTAACATCGGAAACCGCGCTAAGCTTTTCTAGGCCTGCATCGGAGACTGAGTAGCCTTTGTTCGCCGTAGTTGGCGTGCTAACCACCGAGGCCTCTCTAAATTCGACGATGCTATTCCATTGGTGACAGCTCGAACATTGTCCGGCCCAACGGGGATGATTGCTGCCACACTCTGAACAGACAAAAGAAAGTTTGCTTTTTTTAGCCATTAAGGTCTCTGATTGTGCTGAAAAATGTCAATGAGCGGCTATTGTAATTATAAAATCACGACAGCCATAGCGATATTATTTATTTGTGTTGGATAACCGATAAAATCCCCTGGCTTATTTCCTCAAACTTCACCTCTTCGACAAAGTGGCCGGTGTGCTTGAAGGTGGTGATGTGCCCCTGGATTTGTGGCAGTGCAATGCCCCACTGCAGGCTTACTTCAGGGCGGGCGAGAGGATCCCACAGACCAAAAAATCCGCGCACGCCAATGTTCTGTCCTTGGGGCCCCCACAGATGATGAATCTGCTGCTGGATATGTTGGTAAAAAGCATGATTGTCGACGCGCTTTTGGCCAGCGACATGATAGGAAAAACCATGCCCCCAATATTTGGTTTGTTTTACATTTCGTTTCGAGCTCATCGCGTTGGGCTTAGTCGAAAAACTTTGCTGATAGAATTGCTCTTGGCTGGTGAGCTGCTTGCGCAGCGCGCGATAGATGAAATTTGCGCTGTGTTTAATGAAATTCCATTTTCCTGCCCGAGATGACATAACCAATGCCGCCACGTAAGACCAAACTTGCCATGGAACAACATGACCTAAATAAAACCATGGTAAAACAAAGGGAATGGGGAAGTTAGCGTAGGTCATGCCCGAGATTGGGACCGGGAAAACCGTGGTGTTCATCAACACGATATTACTAACTAATGTGGGTCGCTCAATAAAGCAGCCGATACCGATTGGGCCGCCCCAATCGTGGATCACTAATGTCACATTAGATAATTGCAGAGCATCCACTAGTTGACCTAGGTTGCCTGCGTGATGAATATCCACCATCTCAATACTTGCTTGGTCAGATAAACCAAAGCCGATATGATCCATCGCGATAACTCGAATACATTGCTGGTTTTGTGCGAGCAAACATTCGACGGTCTTGCGATAGGTATAACTCGACTCTGGATTGCCATGTACAAAGACAATAGTGGCGTCAACGGGGCCATCGCCGAGGGTTATGTCATAGAAAAATAATTTCTTGCCCTGATCTATGCCCCTCTCAAGGACAAACCAAGCGGCGGTCGCACCATCAGGAAAATAGTCAACGGGGATTTTTCGCACCGGCGAATTACCGATAGTGCTAGCAAAGTCAGCCATAATTTAACCACTCCAAATAGATTTAATGTATAAATTACAATCAATCCGTCATGGGTAACAGGTCAAAACGTGCCAATGTTATGGCAGCGCGTGCCACGCCTTTAGCCAAACTATTTTCACTCTCGCTTTATTGCGCTAGCTCATCAATATCGCGATGGAGCAAATCATCATTGGCTAAGTTTAACTGAATAAGACGCTTTAACTCACTGATGCTATCGATATCGATATGATCACAGGTTAGTCCCAGTGATGTCGATGCGATGTGGGCAATGGTCGCTACCATCGTGATCACATGTTGTTGATCAAGTTTTAACACCAAGGTACAGCTATCATTAATCGCAAAACTGGCATTGCTTGGAACATTGCACAAGAAGCCATGGAGCGATAAGTCTAATATTTGTATGGTGTGAGTTGCTTGACCGGCAATTAACTTTGCATCATGACTAAAGAGCACACGTTGAAAAAGTCTTTTATCTTGCATAGAAGCCTCTTTGTACCACTCAAATTATAAGTATAGTTTAACTTAGCCAGTCGCTCTGTTTTTTGCAACAATAATATTCGTTAGCAGGAATTAAATTGATTAGTATTAGGGCGTTAGTAGAATAGCTGACCAACAATTTTTATTGTTTGGCCAGCACATGACTCTTTTATTGCCTAAGAGATACTTTTGTACTTGATGCGATGCGGATTGACCGCTGCTTCGCCAAGGGTTTCTTTTAGCCACTTCTCATAATCGGAGTAGGCCCCTTCGAAGAAGTTAATCTTGCCTTCATCGCGATAATCAAGAATGTGTGTGGCAATACGGTCGAGGAACCAACGGTCATGGGAAATAACCATGACACAACCTGGGAATTCGAGAATTGCATCTTCTAGTGCGCGCAAGGTTTCGACATCGAGATCATTGGTCGGCTCATCGAGCAAAATCATATTGCCGCCGGCCTTCAATAGCTTAGCTAAATGGACGCGGTTACGCTCACCACCAGACAGTTCCTTGATCCGTTTTTGCTGATCGCCACCTTTAAAATTGAAACGCCCAACGTAGGCGCGTGACGGTATTTGCAGCGTTCCTACGGTTAAGATGTCTTGATCGTCGGTAATTTCCTGAAACACTGTATTGTTTTCATTCATGTCATGGCGAAATTGGTCGACACTGGCCAACACCACCGATTCACCTAGCTCAATGGTACCTGAATCTGGTTGTTCTTCATTGGTTAGCATTCTAAACAGCGTTGACTTACCAGCGCCGTTGGCACCGACAATACCGACAATTGCGCCCTTAGGGATGCTCACACTAAAGTCATCGATAAGCACGCGGCCATCATAAGATTTAGTGATGTTTTCAATATCTAAGACCTTGTCACCTAAGCGCGGCCCAGGCGGAATGAATAACTCGTTGGTTTCATTACGCGCTTGGTAGTCGTTGGTATTTAGCTCCTCAAAACGGGCCATGCGTGATTTGCTTTTCGCTTGACGCGCCTTAGGATTGGAACGAACCCACTCTAACTCCTTGGCTATTGATTTTTGACGCGCTTTTTCGCCAGATTTCTCTTGGCTTAAGCGCTCATCTTTCTGCGCGAGCCAGCTCGAGTAATTGCCTTCCCACGGAATGCCCATGCCGCGATCTAGCTCTAGAATCCAACCGGCAACGTTATCCAGAAAATATCTATCGTGGGTGATGGCAACCACGGTACCGCTATAGTCATGTAAGAAGCGTTCAAGCCACGCTACCGATTCAGCATCTAGGTGGTTGGTAGGCTCATCGAGCAGCAACATGTCTGGTTTTTCGAGCAATAGGCGACACAAAGCAACACGGCGACGCTCACCACCAGAGAGGATCTTAATCTTTGCATCCCAATCGGGCAGACGCAGCGCATCGGCGGCACGCTCTAGCGTGTTATCTAAGTTATGGCCATCGGTAGATTGGATCAGCGCCTCTAACTTCTCTTGCTCTTTGGCTAAGGCGTCAAAATCAGCGCCTTCTTCGGCGTATTCCGCATAAACTTGATCGAGCCGCGTGAGGGCATTCTTGACTTCACTAAAGGCTTCTTCAACCGCTTCTCTAACCGTTTGCTCTTCATCAAGCACTGGTTCTTGCGGTAAATAACCGATACGAATATCAGCCAATGGACGTGCTTCACCTTCGATATCGGTATCAAGACCCGCCATGATTCGAAGCAGGGTCGATTTACCTGAACCATTCAAACCGAGTACGCCAATTTTAGCGCCGGGGAAAAAACTGAGTGAAATGTCTTTAAGAATATGACGCTTTGGCGGCACGACCTTGCCAACGCGGTTCATTGAATAAATAAATTGAGCCATTAATTGTTCCTTGAAAATAATGCGATGCCCTAGTGTAAACAAAAAAGCGTTGATAGGGTATGAGAAAAACTTTATCGCTAACGACTTAATAATCAAATAATATTAAAATATTTTCCGATCCCCTGTAATAAACCTCTACGCTATGCCACTAACTAAGCATAACAAATCAACGGATATCAGATTTTAATGGGAAGTGACTTTTACCAGCTATCGATACAGCCCTTTGCGGGAATTATTATAAAAATATGTCGAGCTTATACCAACACTCAAGAAGATTTTGAAGACTACTATCAAGAAGTATGTCTACAAATTTGGCGCAGTAAAGATAACTTTAATAAAGAGAGTGAATGGTCAACGTGGATATACCGAATTTCACTTAACGTGTGCTTGACCTATTTAAAGCGACGCAAGGATGGCGATAAACAAATTGTCTCAAACTCCTTACCTGAGGAAGCGATAGATGATAGCAAAGCATTCGTAAGTGATGAGATTAATCAACTCTATAACGCTATTAAGCATCTATCCGAAACAGATAGAGCAATAATTCTACTTTATCTCGAAGAAAAATCGTATGAAGAGATAGCCGATATTCTTGGGAGCAACACAAACAATATTGGTGTTCGGATTAAACGAATTAAAGACCGCCTAAACAAATATATTAATCAACAGGACTAGCCCATGACAAAATCAATTGAAACGATGTGGAAAGAAGGCTTTGTTAACGAGACCAATTTATCAGCCCCTAAAATTAATGACTTATACAACCGCAAGTCACAGAATATTGTCGATAAGATGAGAAATATGTTTGCTCTTAATATAAAAGCGATCATGGTCGGCAGTTTGGTTTTGCTTATTATGATGAGCCTGATTGGCGCGCCATTCTTAGGCTTATACATTTGCTGCTTACTGATACCACTAGTCATTATTGCGAAAAAAGAGCTTAAAAAATCGGTCAATTTGTCCAAGGGACAAAGTAGTTACGATTACCTGATGAGCTTTAATAATTGGTTAAAAAGTTCGATTGAAGCGTATTCTGGCTATTACAGAATATTTTATCCGATGTTTTTTCTGGGTATGGCTGTGCAAGGGATTGTGAGTGATGCTGGTGGCGAACTGATTGTATTGCTCGTTGCAGCATTGCCAACCGAGGTGATGATTTTGGGGCTGCCTTATTACATTTTTCTGGCTTTAGCCTTACTAACCCTAGTTGCAGTGAGATACGCAGACGCATTGTATCGTCTAGATCTCAATATAGTTTATGGTCGCCAGTTTAAAAAATTAGATGAACTTATTAGAGACATGGAAGAATTGAGAAAGTAACCTATACCCGTGCCACTTGAAAATGCAGGTTTCAGAGCTTGGGTAGGATGCTAGTACAAGGCTTGATTTTTAATTTATGGTTATTCCCTGATTATGAATCATAACGCAGTAATAGCTTTCTACCC
>Ga0105355_10001176_pt1 | contig 24309 bp, 19 predicted proteins | sample GOMGulsemesocosm_2_FD_83508 | JGI IMG/M metagenome (GOLD analysis project Ga0105355, IMG submission 83508) | Methane-oxidizing microbial communities from mesocosms in the Gulf of Mexico - GOM9C Gulf of Mexico | ecosystem: Environmental > Aquatic > Marine > Cold seeps | place: Gulf of Mexico...
CGCTTTCCGCTGTTTTGACAGCCACCGCTATCAAAGCCAGTGGCAGATCAGCGCGGTGGAAGAATACCGGCCGCTGCTGGCCACCGCCGAGACCCTCGACGACGGTATAGAATTGGCGCCGCCCAGAGAAGTTGACGATATCCGCTGGGATTACAGCTACAGTGGGCTAACCTTGCGCCGCCACCCGATGGCACTACTGCGCGATCAGCCCGCCTTTCGCCGCTGCGTTAAGGCCACACAACTGAGCACATTGAAGCCGGGTTCACTGCTGCAAATTGCCGGTCTGGTCACCTGCCGACAACGGCCCGGCAGCGCCAGCGGGGTGTTGTTTATCACCCTAGAAGACGAAACCGGCTATGCCAATATTATTGTCTGGAAAAACCGCCAGCAGAGCTATCGACAAGCTATTATCAGCGGCCGATTATTACTGATACGCGGGGCGCTGCAACGCAGTGACACACTGCCCGGGTTAAGCCCCGAGCAGCAAACCCCTGTGATCCATGTGGTGGCCAGCGTAATAGAGGATATGACTGCGGCAATGCCACTAAAAACCAGTTCTCACGATTTTCATTAGCGGTAAACCCAGCCACTGCCATATAGACAACAGCAAATACGTTAGACTTGCTGAACAATGAAAGTATTGCCACTGTAAAATACACTGGCCCTGCGGATGATGATTTTATACTGAAGGACTAGTGCTGGTGTTGCTGGTGTGTTGTGGCGGTGAAAATCAGCCTTCGCTGCCGACGAATTAACTACGCTGGTTCACGGACTGAAAATACACAGGGAGCACAGGTGGATTTAGATAACTGGCGTTAAAGCGTTATCCTCGACCAATCACCGCGGCGCCAATAGTGGCTAAATATAGCCGCTTGCCCGGCTCGAAAAACAAACTGGTGCAAACACCAGATGCCGATTAAACCAAAACCCAGATAGGGGCCCAGTATAAAGGCACCGGGCACCAGTAGACCCCACTGCGATATCAAGTTGACCCAGGTAACCCGCTTAACATCACCGGCGCCGTTTAACATGGTCGACAACATATAGCCGATACCGTTAATACAGATCATCGCCCCCAAAATACGGGTCGGTATAATCGCCAGCGCTCGGGTTTCTTCATCGTGAATCCAGATCGATAATATCGGCTCGGCAAACAGCCAAAATGGCATACCGAGTATAAACATACCCAGTATACCCAGTTTAATAACGTCCTGGGCCCAGCGCTTTGCCGCAGCAATGTCCTTCTCACCGAGAGCGTGACCCACCAAGGTGGCACCGGCTGTGCCCAAGCCCCAGGCCGGCAGCCCGACCAAATTAATAAAATTAATTAACACACTGTAACAGGCCAGTTCCATCGTGCCGACCCTACCGACAATACTGTAAGTGGTGGTCAGCGCCAGGGTATCTAACACCTGTTGTAGACCGGCGGGAATGGCCAGCCGCCTGACACTGCCTATTTCATCGCGGCGCGGCCAGCGACTGCAATAACCGTAGGGCTTACCGTGGCGAAGCCCCAAATATAAAAACATGCCGGCGCCAAGCAACGACGATAGTGCAGTGGCAAAACCCGCACCCTCGGCACCCATTTTAGGCGCAGATAAATTCCCAAAAATAAACATATAGTTAAACAATACGTTGGCCAGATGCATTAACAGCAGTGACGGGAAATAAATACGCGACAGCCCAATACCATTCCAAAAACCGGTATTGGCGGCAATAAAACCAACAAAAAGCGCCTGTATAATAAGCCAGCGGATATAGTCGACACCGATGGCAATCACTTCTGGGTCGTTATTGATTAGCGGAAAAATCCAAGGAATAGCCCAGTACAGCAGTGCTGACAACAGTGGTGCCGACAGTGTAATCATCAGCAGTGCTGCACTTAAATAGCCTCCGCAGGCTTGCAGCTTACCCTCCCCGCGGCGCCGAGACACGGTAGCTTGCACCGCAATCGAAAAGCCAAAAAAAATGCCCAGATAGACATAGGATAAAAACGAAGAAAAGCCCACCGCCCCCAGCGCCGCATTGCCGAGAGTACTCACCATGGCGGCATCGACCAGGCCCAGCAGTACGCCGGACACCATGCCACCCATGATCGGCAATCCTATATTAGCAATTTTTCCAACGCGCTCGGCAGTGATCAAAACAAGATTCCCGGGAAGCACGACACTGCCTAACAGCGCGTAAATAACATGTTAAAAAGGCACTAACAATCAATGCCAACCGTAGCCTACTAATAATCGTATGATCAAATGAAAATCAAGAAACTCTAACACCTCGTTTTCGAAAGGCCCGAGTGAGCACTTCATCGAGGTGGTCCAGGTCTGCCGATTCAATGTCGATAACGTCCAGCCGCTGTTGCTTATAGATTTCCTTGCGCTGTAACTGCGCCGTGAGACCAGCACCACTGTGCTGATCCCAGCATTCGATATAGAGTTGATGGGCGGGGATATAAAAGTCGGCAACATAGTCTTGTTCAAGCGGCAACCGTCGCTGGCAGGCGTGGGCGATACCCGCCAGATACAGCCAATGACAAATTTGCGCCCGGGATTGACTCACGTGCTGGTGCCCGTCAACAGCGCTGTAACTCTGCTCCGACTGAACCTGCGCAAACAAGTCATCAGCGGCAACGGTAGCCTTGTCGCCGTCGCCAAATAACACGGCGGATTCAGTCAGCGCCCGACCAAAAATAGCGTGCTGCAACAGAGTCTGAGGCCAAACCACGTAGAAGGTGCCGCTGCTCTCGTTTTCTAACTGGGTGCCACCGATCTGCTCGCCGGCAGGCGTTAGCTCCCAGCCTTGAAAGCCATGTTTAATCCAGCCGAGTTCCGCCATCACCCGATTGACTTCCCTGGCATTTAAACCGCAGCTTTTCCCCAGCGAGGTGACGGTTATATGGCGACTGTCTTCTAACGCTTGTAACAGCGGATGCTCGGTCAGTTCGAAAGGCCAAACAATATAGCGACCATAGCGTTTACTGTGCACATATTCACCACCTTCAAACTCACCTTTGCCACTAAGCGTCCAACTGTCAGCCTCTTTTTTGATCCAGCCAAAATCTTTCAAAGTACCAAAAAGCTGTGACGAGGGCACCTGCAGTGACTTGGCCAAGGCACTGGTAGACAACTTGTGGGGGGCCGAATCCTCCGGTGGCGTAACGCTGTTACTCACCGTTTATGTAATCTGTGGGTAGCGCTGCTGCAATGCACTGTAGACAGCATCTCTGAAATTATCCGCGGCGCTATCGAGCTCAGCCAGTATATCTACCAAGTGTTCGTTGTCCTCTCGGCCCTGCCACTGCTTGATATAACTGCCCTCTTTGTAGCCATTGTCTTGGCGGAAAAAATTAAGCACATTCTTGCCAACATACTGACGGTAGAGTTCGTCGAAGTTCATACCTATCGCATGTATCAAATCCCAAAACAAGTACACCGAAAAGCCCTTCGATTGCAGACAATCACAGGCCAAGGACTCTGTAGCTTCCAGCACGCCCTGGCCTCGGTACTCATAATCTTGTAGCTGTTCAACCATACCCTGGGCAATGCTGTCGTAGTCGGCGCCGTCGACAAACAGCGCGCTCATACCAAAATGCCAAATATCAATAGCCTCTAACTTTACCTGGTCACTATCGGCGCTCTGTTTTTTCCACCACTTGTAACCCTGATGGTCGATCAACTCACCGCACTCAATCCAGGCCGCTCGGTACCACGCATAATTTTGTTGCGCCCAGTCCGGATGCACTTTCTTATTCATCTTATCTTGCATACGCAACATGGTGTTAAAGGCTTGTTTCATTAATGAGTCCCTAATTCGTTTTGGCTCTAAAGCTGACTGTTTAGTATAAACCCTATCGAGACGAATAGAAGTAACTAACAGATCCTGGACAACAAACTCCGGTAAATCCTGTCGCCAACGGCCTATCACGTACCAACGCGCTCCGACCGCCGTTGCCGCCACGGGACCTCCATGGGCGCTAATGTGTCCTTCGCAAAAAACAACGAGAGTCGGTTTGATGGGTAATTACCGCTCGCTTCGATAAGGGCAAACTGGCCAACAGGGCCTATGACAGCGAGCCGCCTGAAGGAATTACTCCTTATCCACAAATTCTGTGGATAAGTTGGTGGATAATAGCTGAATTACAGCCTGTAAGCCCGGCTAGGCGTAGTCTTTTACGGATTGGTTAATTTTTAACCAGCTTAAAAACACCAATAAAATCAATGCCTTAGCATGTTTGTATGCATGTACAGTGATAGTGCCGGTTTTTCCGTCTAATATACGGCGCACAATGTAAATTGTGTATAAACTTTGTTGTTAGAGTTAGTGACCAATGACCCACTAGCCCTTTAGTTTCGGTATTTCACTAAATTATTCACAATATAAGCTACAGTTTTATCTCCGCAAGGGTAAAATATTAACACCATAGATACCAATGAGCCCCTTATGCCGCCGTCACTCAAAACCACTCGACATTGCACGTTGCGCCGCTACCAAGCCCTACTCGTTACTGCCGCGCTGTTATTGGCAGTGCCAATCTGCGCTCAGCATCAACCGCCCCCGCCATTAACCGCCTCGGACATCATTACCCAACTGGAACGGCGCCTGGGTGGCACCGTCATTGCCGTGGAGCCTTCGGCCGACGGCTTGCGCTATCGTGTGCGAATGCTGACCGCTAAAGGTGAGGTTCGCATACTGAATATCGATACCCGCACAGGTAAAAAACTCGCCCCCTCATTAGCCACTGACACCCCATAAACTAGCTGAGCTGGCGCATCGAGCGGCGTTACCACCAGCACCCGTTACCGCCTCAGCATATCGCCGGCCCGCTGTATAACAACTACAGAGTATAGATAACGGATGGGAAGCGGCCCCGCGCCGGAGTCGTGTTGCTCACAGTTATGGGGAACTGCGGCGGGCGCTGGCCGGGCCAAGAATCAGTACCTAGTTGCCAGCTACTACGATGACGAATCACACAGTATTAGTCCCTAACCCTAAGAATAAGCGACTGGCTAGCGGTGGCCATTAATTGCCCGTCTTGGGAAAATAGCTGCATCTGGCCCTGCACAAAACCACCGTGGATACCTTGAATTTGAATATCGCACAACACCCAATCGGTTTCATCGATGTGCCGATAGCGAATAGTATTGTCCAGCGAGTTGCCGCCGGCGTTGCGACCAATAGCGTGACCGATAGCAGAGGGGATGAAATCGGCAATAACCGCCAATACGCCGGAGTCGATAACTACCGCCCGGTCCAGCGGTCGGGCCCACAGTACCACATGACCGTCGTCGCTCTTGTCGCCGCCGGCACACTCTAGCCCTTGACGGCCTTTTACCACCCGCACTTCAAACTCGTTGTGTAAACCCGCGGCACCACTGCGCCAGTGCTCGCGCAACGGGCACTGTTCTGGCGCCGGTGCCGGTGGTGCGCTCACCCACTGCTCGGAGATATCCCCCGGACGACTGCCCATAGCGGCATTGACGGTGAATATCTCTCGAGCATCGACGTGCCCTATCACCCGGGCCTGGGTGGTGTACTTACCCTCGACCGGCACGTGTACATCCAAGTCTACTATCGCACCAGGTCTGGCATAGGACAGGTACTGGGCGGTGGCCCAAATAGTCGGGCGACCGGTGGTGCGCTCCATGGCGGTAATCGATGAGGCCAGACCGGCGCCACCAAACAAAAACGTGGAACCCTCCGGGCCAACACAAATCTTCGGCTCTACCGGCAGCAACCAGCGGTGAGGGTTGTGTGTTGCTTGTAAATCAAACAGCCCGGGGCAAACCACATCTGCATGTTGTTTGGCACCGCCAGGGCTGTTCTGTCCTTCATCTAACATTATTTTTTACTCGCTTAAAGTACGGAGAATAATTGGCGTATAGCGATCGATAGCCGACTAAGCTCGCCGGGGTAGTTTGACAAGATTATAACAGTTTAGCCTCCATTGCCGACCTCTATTGCTGCCTGAGCCGCAACTGTAAGCTAAGCGTAAACACATCCCGCCGCAGCTGTTTCAATAAAACAGCCCGCTGCTCGCTGCTAAGTGATTCATAGCTTAGTCGGTTAACGACTTCACTCACCGCCAGCAGCAACGGCCCCCACCTTGCGCCGGTGGCGCTAATACGCCGGGCAAATGCGAGTGCGCCCTCCTGAGTGCGACGGCCATAGCCCGCCGCACCCAAGCGCCGGCACAGCCCCAAGTATAATTGTACTTCGGCGCTGGACCGGGGCTGTCCTCGCCCTGCCAGCGACACCACCGCTACCAACGTCATCACCAGCGCCCCTACGCCAACTATAAACAACGACACTCGAAAGGCACTAATCTCTCCCAGCAGTGCCTTCATAACGTCCAGTTGGCGCCGGCCCTTGTATTGCAACACCCAACTGGACCAGTAATAACTGTAGGCATCCATTTGCAGTCGTACATTATTGAGCCAAGCGATGTCCCGAAAGCGCAGCGGTGATAACGGCGACTCCTCCAGGAACGAGCCCTCCTCCCTCAGTGCTCGCTCTAGCCCCTGCTCAATACGCCAGGGAGAGACCATACCGGTGGGATCAAATCGCACCCAACCGCTACCGGCCAACCACACCTCTACCCAGGCATGGGCATCGAACTGATGCACCAACACAGTGCCATTAATTGGGTTAACTTCGCCACCTTGATAGCCGGTAACTACCCGTGCCGGAATACCAACGGCGCGCATCAAAAAAACAAAACTGCTGGCATAATGGCCGCAGAAACCACGGCGGGTGTTAAACAGGAAGTCGTCGATGGAGTGTTCGCCCAGCAGTGGCGGTTTCAAGGTATAAACAAACTCTTGTTGAAAATAGTTCATCATCACTGCATCGACAAAAGCCCTATCATCCGTCGATTGGCGGTATACATTTTCCGCGTAGGCTCGGGCTTGGGGATTGCCCGTAGTGGGCAACATAGTCTCTCGGCGGCGGATCTTGGACTCCAGTTCCAATTCGATCGTCGCGGACAGGTCCGAGATTACATCGACTTTGATCCGAGAGTGAATATCACCATCGCGAACCAGCCGGAAATCGTCTACTGCCAAGGTGTGGCTATCATCGCTGTGGGCTAGGGCCAGAGTGAAGAGCCAGGGTTGGTGACTGGCCTCCTGCACGACGCTATAACGTATAGGCTCTTGCAATGACTGCAGTACTTCTCGGCGTGCTTGCGCGCTTAAAAAATCTTTGCGAAGTTTGCCCTGGCGCCAGGTCCTGCCATCAAAGGCTGACAATACCAAACCCCGCCAATACAGCTTCCCGCGCGCGGGTGGCGGGCCTTCGAATTGTGCTCTAAAAGCCAGCTCACCACTTTGCGCCAAGTCCGATATATCCCCGGGAGACAACGACTCACCAATGCCAGTGCTAGCCTGATGGGAAGGCATCGGCACCTGCCAAAGCGGCTCGAAGCGTGGAAATATGATAAATAGCACCACCATTAGCGGCACTGCCTGGGCAAATAATACCGCTGTCTTGCGCAGGCTAATCCAGTCGAAACGTTGATAGCCCTGTTGGTGTAGTGCTACCAGTGCGGTGGTCACCAACATCACGGTGGCGAACACCAGTACCACCATGGCAAAATCTTGATTGAATAGAAATTCCGTCAGCGCGACAAAATACGCTAAAAAGATCACTAGATAGCCATCACGCCGACTGACCAATTCCAATAACTTAAGCGAGAACCCCGAAAATAATAGTGCTACCGTCGGTTCCATACCGATCAGGCTGCCGTAGCTTTGATAAATACCGACAAAGCAGGCCATCGACAGTAGCACTTTTACAATTTTTGGCGGGAAGGCCCAACGCCCCTGAAACACCATAATCCGCCAAAGTGCGCAGAGCCCGTACACTGCCAACACCCATAGCGGCAGCCGCTCAATATGTGGCGCAATGAGCGCAACCTGAGCTATTAAAATCCAGGCCAAAGCGTTTCTTGGAATATTCCAGGCGCTGGGCACTAGGGCGCGCCCCCACCGTTAAACTCTGCTAAGGCCGTTAAAGTACGTTGTAAATGGCGCTCGCCGTGATCGGGAGCAATAGAGACTGCCGGTAGTGTTAGGCCGTAGTCGCGGCCGGATTTTTCCAGTTCCAATACCTGATAACACAACTTTTGCAGACGTACTTCTACACTGCCATCGACATGCTCCCAGTCGAGCCAGCTGGAGTGTTGGCGGTAGGATACAAATTGCTTGCTCTGTAGTTCACCGCCCTTGGCATAGCCTTTCCAGAACAGATGCTTGGGAGTGTCACCGGCCTGGTACTGTCGAAACTGAAAAAAATCTTCAGCCCCCGGTACCGGGATTGACTCTCCGCTGTCGCTGGCGCTGACCGACTGGGCGCTGTATTCACAGGCCAGCGGCTGGGGATAAATCACCGCCGCCCAATCTAGCTCTATCCAGGTCCAGGCCCGCAGCAGGCCCAGAGGATAAAACGTTTCAATTTTCAACCGCCCCGGTTTGAACAACCCACGCCTCGGCGCCGCTAAATGTAGCTTCACCCGCTGCTGCTCCTGTGCCATTAACGTCACCAGTTGTGCTTCGCTCTCAGGCCAGTAAATATTGATGTCGAAGTAACTTTTGCTACCTTGGCGGGAGATTAGTAATTCAAAGGGCACACTGTCGCCCAAAAAGGCTGGGCCAGCGCCCAGTGCCTGAAAGCTGAGCCCCGATAAATTGGCAAAAGTATGCAAGATGGTGACGATAAATAAACTGCTGAGAAAAAAAACCAGCGCAAAGGCCATATTGTTCTGGTAGTTAATCGCCGCCACCAACATCACCAACAGCAACAGGGCAAAACACAGCCCGGCCCGGGAAGGAAAGATAAAAATAACATGCCGATCCAGGGTAATCGAATGCCCCGGCGGAATCTGGCGACTTACAAATTGTTGAAACCGGGTATCAAAAAACTGCCGGATTCGCTGTGCTGCAAATAATCCCATCAGCTCAAACCATTACATCGACCTGTTCTAGCAAACGCTGCGAAAGACCACTAGCGTCGCTGCGATAATCTAGCGAGGTACAGAGCCGGTGTTCGACCACCGAGGGTAATACCGTTTGTAAGTCCTCTGGTACTACGTGACCCCGACCGGACATGAGCGCCCAGGTTTTGGCACAGCGCAGCAGCGCTAGCGCGCCCCTTGGCGAGAGTCCAAAAGCGTAGTCTGCACTGGTGCGAGTCACTTCGACCAGTCGCTGCAGATAATCTAACAACCCCTCCGAGCAGTGAACCTCTAGTACAGCCTGCTGGATAGCAACCAGCTCCGTCTTAGCGATGATATTGCGCAGTTTCGCCAGCTTTTTAAAGCTCTCCTCGCCCAATAATAATTGTCGTTCGGCTGATTTACTGGGGTAGCCCAGTGACAAGCGCATTAAAAACCGGTCCAGTTGCGATTCAGGCAGCGGGTAGGTTCCCGCCTGCGTGGCCGGATTTTGCGTGGCGATAACAAAAAAAGGCGTCGGTAATTCCCGGGTGACGCCCTCAATGGTGACCTGCCCCTCTTCCATCGCCTCTAGCAGCGCACTTTGTGATTTGGGGGTTGTACGGTTGATTTCGTCGGCCAGTAATACCTGAGTAAACACCGGCCCCGGCACGAATTGAAACTCGGATGTGTTGCGATCGAACACCGACATCCCAAGGATGTCAGCGGGCAGCAGATCACTGGTAAACTGTACCCGCTTGTATTCCAGCCCCAACACTCGGGCTAAGGCATTGGACAGCGTTGTTTTCCCCATGCCAGGCAGGTCTTCAATCAGTAAATGCCCCTTGGCCAGTAGGCAGCATATAGCCAGTCGGACCTGCTGTTCTTTGCCGAGTAACACCGTACCCACTTCGGCAACAGCACGATCAATCAGTTTTTGCATAGCAGCCCTATAGCCTATTTGTCGACAGCCAGTAGCTGCGTCCACTGGCGCTTTTGTACTTACAGTTTATGTTGCCTCGTCATTGTGCAGACCGATAACCGTCTCGTCATCGTCGTCGTCATTTTGGCCTTTATGGTCGTCGCTGCGCAAGTCCGCCAACTTGTTTAGATACTCTTGTTCAACATTTCCTGTGACGTACTGCCCATTAAACACCGAACAATCAAATTGTTTGATCGTAGGGTTGCCCTCCTGGGAGCAGGAAATCAAATCCTCCAAGTCCTGGTAGATCAGCCAATCTGCACCAATCAACTCGCAGACTTCCTGCTCGGTCTTACCAAAAGCTATCAACTCCTCCGAGGAGGGCATGTCGATACCATAAACATTGGGGTAGCGGACTGGCGGCGCAGCTGAGGCCAAATACACCTTAGCTGCACCGGCATCTCTCGCCATTTGAATAATCTGTTTACTGGTGGTGCCGCGGACAATTGAATCGTCGACCAACATCACGTTTTTACCCTTGAATTCCAAGCCGATAGGATTGAGCTTTTGCCGTACGGATTTTTTCCGCTGGCTCTGACCCGGCATGATAAAAGTACGCCCTATATAGCGATTTTTAATCAAACCCTCCCGAAACTTGATGTCTAGATTGTGAGCCATCAACTGGGCGGCTATTCGACTGGAATCCGGTATCGGGATAATTACATCGATATCGTGATCGGGGCGCAGCCGCCGTACTTTCTCTGCAAGTTTTTCCCCCTGCCGCAGTCGGGTTTTGTACACGGATATGCCATCCATAATCGAATCGGGGCGGGCAAAATAAACATGTTCGAATATACAGGGGGAGACCTGGGCTACATCACTGCATTGACGGGAGTGAAAATTGCCATCGATGTCTATAAAAATTGCCTCGCCAGGGGCGATGTCGCGCTCCAACTGGAAACCCAGTACATCCAGCGCCACACTCTCAGAGGCGATCATATACTCCCTGCCTTTGTCACTGTCTCTGGAGCCATAGACTATAGGCCTGATACCATGGGGATCTCGAAAAGCGACAATACCATAATTAGCTATCAAGGTTATAACCGCATAGCCGCCACTACAGCGTTTATGGACTCCGGCAACGGCGGTAAAAATATCCTCGGCACTGGGTATTAGTTTGCCCAGACACTGTAACTCATGGGCAAACACATTGAGAATCACCTCGGAGTCAGAGTGGGTATTGAGATGACGCAGATCGGACTTAAAAAGCTCGTTGCTAAGCTGCTCGGCATTGGTCAAATTACCGTTGTGGGCCAAACTGATACCGTAGGGCGAATTGACATAAAAAGGCTGGGCGAGTGCCGGGCTTGAGCCCCCGGCCGTCGGATAGCGAACATGGCCGATGCCTATATTGCCCTGTAGCCGCTCCATATGCTTACGTCGAAACACGTCATTGACCAGACCATTGCCCTTGCGTTGGTTAAGCCGCCCACCAGACCAAGTCACCATGCCGGCGGCATCTTGGCCCCGGTGCTGTAATACCGTTAACGCATCGTATAGCTCTTGATTTACATTTGACTTGGCAACAATACCAACAATGCCGCACATGGCGTTAACCTCACAATAAAATTAGAATAAAATTTAATTTTCGACAACCGTTCCCAAGCCCCGCCAGAACCGTTGCACTACACCGCTAACCTGCCCAGCGACGCCTACTCAAATCGACTCTACGCTGTCGCCAATCATCGAGAACAGCTCCAGTAGTGCCGCGAAACTATCTCGAGACCACTGCTCCATCAGTAAAAATTCGGGAATAAGTAAAGATTGTTGCCACCAGGGATCTTGGTCCACTGGAATGACCAGCGGCAGCAACAGTAATAACGCCATCACAATAATTACGCCCCGCCCCAGACCAAAAACCACACCAAGTATTCGATCTGTGCCTCGCAGACCGGTAACTTTCACCAGTTCTGCCAACAGGTATTTTACCATCGAACCGAGCAGTAGGGTGGCAATAAACAGTGCGGCAAAGGAAAAGATATAGCGCAGTGATGCCGACTCTACAGAACCCTGCATTAACACCGCCAGCCGTTCGTGAAAGGATACCGCAATAAAAAATGCCGACGCCCAGATAGCTAGAGAAACAGCCTCTTTTACGAAGCCCCGGGCAATGCTAATTAAGCTGGAAATACCAACAATTGCGACAATAATCCAATCAGCCCAATTCATTTACTACGTATAACCTTATAGCTGTGGTATTTCGTCTTAACAGACATTTTGTCGATTGCCAGCGGCAGAATTCTACCAGAGCCGGTAGCACTACTCCATCATTCCCGCAGCCAATAGCCGTTGGTTCAACCCAGCACTACGGTGATTGCATACTGATAGATCGGCACCATCGCTTTATTGGGGGCTAAAGGGCACAATCATTGATTTTAGCGAAAATTCACGATCGATCATAATACGGTTTTTATCCAACGCAGCTTTACTCAACTTGGGGCCCACGAATACACGGGTGGAGGTGCCCTTGGCTGTGCCCTGCACACGGGTGTACGCTTTGAGCCCGCGCTGTTGCAATGCCAGCATCAGTTCCTTGGCATTAGTCTTTTCTGCAAAACTCGCCACCTGAATAACCCAGGAGCGAGGCAAGCCACGCTCATCGAGTGATGGTTTGACTGCTACGGCCTCAATGGGGTCGCTAGCGGCCTCATTAATGACCTCGCTTTTCCCTACTGCAAACTCCACCGGTTCGATATTGTCCGGACGAATAGGCTGCTCTACTTGGTATTTTTCAAAGGCCGGTATCGGCGGGATCTGGCTGCGCCGATCGACCACGGCACCGCCTACGTCGGAAAATATAACCGGCCACATAATAAGAGCGATACAGGACATGACCACCGCCCCGAGTAGCCGCTGCTTCAAGCCGTCATTCACTGCTTTGTACTCCTGTTAGAATATTACTGTCTGTTCTCGTCATGAGAATCTCGCTGCCTGTTTTAGTGATAAGAGCACCGCGGTAACACGGGTAATAGCTGTGCCGTTATTTGGACTGAAAAATATCTATCGATATTCACTCATACCTCCGGTATACAGTGCTCATCAGGCTTAGCTGCCAGCGGTTAGACCGCAATCCCCGCCAGCACCGGGCTCCAACTGCATCACCTGTGCTACGGTAAAGGAGGAGCCAAAAACCACCAGCCGATCTCCAGCCGCCAAACTATCTACGGCGGCACGATAAGCTTGAGCAATGCTCGTATAACACGTTATCCCGTCGATCCCCTGGCATTGCAACTCCCGCGATAAGTCTTCGGCGCTCAGTGCACGTGCATTGTCTATTAAATCACCGACAAACCAGCTGTCGAAGCACTGTGACAAGGCACTGATAATGCCCTTGATGTCTTTGTCTGCCATTACCGCGACTAGTGCAATATTGCGTCCGCTGACTGGCGCATCGTGCAACTGGCTGGCAAGTAGTACCGCCGCGGCCGGGTTGTGTGCTACATCCAATACCAGCTGAGCACTGCCAAGGTCTACTTGCTGATACCTACCGGGAAATTGCAAATCAGCAAGCCGGCCAAGATCAACAGTTTCGAGCAGTGGTTTGTTCTCCGGCCCCAATAGCGCCAACGCCTGTAGCGCTGCACCGATACTGGCCACGGGTAGCTGCGGTAACATCATATGTTCGAGTCGTCGGGTTTTGCCGCTGGTGTCTACGCCCCACCAGTTACCGTTCAACCCCCGATCGACACTCAACTGAAAGTCCCGCCCCCATAAATACAGCGGTGCTCCTAGCGTCTCGGCGTGATCGAGAATACTCTGGGGAGGTTCCGGATCGGCACAGATAGCTGCGCGCCCTTGGCGAAATATTCCTGCCTTTTCGAAGCCAATCGACTCCCTGTCGTTGCCCAGCCAGGCAACATGGTCAATCGCTATACTCGTGATGATAGCAATATCTGGGTCGATGATATTAACCGAGTCCAACCGTCCGCCCAGACCTACTTCTAGCAACACCACTTCGAGCTCGGCGCGGCAAAAGATATCCAGAGCCGCCAGCGTGGCAAACTCGAAATAGGTCAGTGATATGGCTCCTCGGCAGCGGTCTATGCGATCGAAGGCCGCGACGATATCACTGTCTGCAACCGCTGCTCCGTCGATAGCGATTCGCTCGTTAAAGCGCAGTAGATGGGGTGAGGTAAAGGCGCCAACAGTTATACCACTGCCGCTCAACACCGATTCCAGCACCGATACACAGGAACCTTTGCCATTGGTACCAGCAATCGTTATCACCGTGGTCCCGTCGAAATCAAAGCCCAGCAGTTTGGCTACTTCGGCCACACGGCCCAAACCCAAATCTATCTCATTCGGGTGATGGGACTCTAGCCAGCGTAACCACGGCGCCAACTCAGTAAACCGCATCAGCCGTTCGCCCTGTAATCGGCGCGCGTAACAGCGTCGACAAAACAGTCAATCTTTTGTGCGTGTTTGACGCCAGCAGAGCGCTCTACGCCACCGCTAACATCGACAGCATAAGGTCCTACAGCAGCTACCGCTTCCGCCACATTGTCTGCAGTCAAACCGCCAGCCAGGGTAATCTGGCCGCGCAGGTGCAGCGGTATACGCTGCCATTCAAAACGTTCCCCGGTACCCCCAGGCACACCCTCCCGATAGGCATCTAACAACAAACCATTGGCATCACTGTACTTGACTGCAGCAGCCGCGACGTCGATGTCCGCCCGCATACGCAGAGCCTTGAGGTAAGGTTTGTTGAATTGCCGGCAAAATTCGGGTTCTTCGTCGCCGTGAAATTGCAGTAAATCAACGGGTACCTGCTGCAGTATCTGTTCAATCTCGGCCTGTTCCGCGTTGACAAATAAGGCGACAACCGTAACAAAGGGCGGTAATTGAGCGCAGACTTCGCGAGCCTGAGCCACCGTCACCACGCGCTTACTAGCGTGCCAAAAGTTCAGGCCGATAGCATCGACACCGGCATTGACCGCCAAGACAGCATCGGCCGCAGAGGTTATTCCACATATTTTAATTCGGGTTCGCTTCACAGGACTACCACTTGATGAGAGCGCTAATTCTAGCGAATTTCCCGCCTCGAAACGAGGAAAAAGGCCAACAAGTGTCAAAAACTACTGTCCCAAAAAGTACGGGCCAGGATTACTGCGAGGCAAAGCATAATTGTCGGGGTAGCTAACATAGACTAAATACAGACCATGGGGCGCAGCAGTGGCGGCGCCCTGGGATCGATCACGTGCTGCGAGCACGTCACCAGCCCACTGCTGGGCCTTTAAACCGGCACCAATCTCAATCAACACTCCGGCAATATTACGAACCATGTGATGTAGAAATGCATTGGCCTCTATATCGATAACAATAAGATCACCGCGGCGACTAACATCAACCCGATGCACATTTCGCATCGGCGTACGCGACTGGCAAGAACTGGCCCGATATGAGGTGAAATCCTGCTCACCTAACAGCGCTTGGGCTGCTCTGTGCATAACGGCAGAATCCAACGGTTTATTAACCCAGGTCAGCCCGCTGCCCAGGATTGCCGGCCTCGCCGGAGTATTTAAAATAATATAGCGGTAGCGACGGGCGGTAGCGGAAAACCGCGCGTTAAAACTGGGATCGACCACCCGCGCCCAGTGCACAGCGACATTGCTCGGTAAGTTGGTATTCACGCCCATCACATAGGCCCGCTCGGGGCGGTCAACGGGGCTGTCAAAGTGTACAATTTGCTCACTCGCATGAACACCCGCGTCGGTTCTACCGGCACACTGTACCCTGATCGGCTGATTGGCTATTAGACCTAGTGCTTTTTCGAGCTCATCTTGCACGGTGGCGACAGCGGGCTTGCGCTGGCTCTGCCAGCCACTATAAGCACTACCGTCGTAACTGACCGCGAGCGCAACACGATCGCCTTTTTCGATCGCACCGGTGAACGCTGCTACTGCCATCGATTGTTTTCCGATTGATTTTTCGAGTGAATGTTACCAATGAATACCAGAGCCACAGGCCAGATTTGGCCTGTGGCAGAGCGTCAATACGATCAGTCGAAGCGTTCACGCAGAGCCTGCGCTTCCTGCTGCTGCTGTTCACTGCCCTCTTCAATCACCTCGGTCAATATATCTTTAGCACCCTCGGTATCACCCATATCGATATACGCCCGGGCCAAGTCCAATTTAGTGGCCACTTCATCGCCATCGGCGAGAAAATCAAAGTCATCTTTCTCGGCTTCAACGTCGCTATCGGCTGCCACCGTTTCAGCAACGAGCGCCGCTGCGCCCAAGCCCTCTTCACCTTTGGAGCCTCCGATAAGCTGTTCGCCATCGTCAAATTCGGCGGACAACTCTGCACTCAGACCGTCAAGATCACCGCCCTCGAGATCGTCGAAATCAAAGTCGCCATCTAAATCCAGATCCAGACCGTCCTCGGCGTCTGGCAATTGCGTAGCGCTGGCCGCCGCGGTAGTGGCGAGATCCAGACCACTCAGGTCGAGATCATCGGCGCTCAATTCTTCCAGCGGCGAGTCCTGCTCAATTTCGCCACCCTCGAGTTCATCTAGTGATAGCTCGGACCCCAGATCACCGCCTTCGAGATCGTCCAAAGACAATGCTGAGTCCAGGCCTCCACCGTCGAGATCATCCAGCGATAGCTCGGACCCCAGATCACCGCCTTCGAGATCGTCCAACGACAATGCTGAGTCCAGGCCTCCACCGTCGAGATCATCCAGCGATAGCTCAGATCCAAGATCACCGCCATCGAGATCGTCCAACGACAATTCCGAGTCCAGATCACCGCTGTCAAGTTCGTCCAGAGACAAGACTAAATCATCTGTTTCAGCACTGCCCTGTGCCTCACTCTTTCCTTCAGTTTCAAAATCCGCAAAGTCTAAGTCTTCAAACTCCGAGCTTGCCAACTCATCGAGGTTAAACTCGCCATCGTCATCAGCCTCGAGACCAAGTTCTTCGCCCAAGCCTTCTAATTCATCGACAAGTCCATTATCCGCTGATGCGAAGCCCGCCAGCGACGGTTCTGAGTTCTCAGCAGCACTAAACTCTTCTTCCAAGTCCAACAAATTGTCACCGGTAAGGCCAGCGCCTTCTTGCGGTGTAGCATCTGCCAAGTCGTCTAGATCAAGGTCAAAATCAAATTCTTTCGCCGCTGCATCCGGATCGAGAATAGTAGTACTGCTAAAGCCGTCGTCTATATCCAAATCGACATCGAGCGCCAACTCTTCATCGGGTTGCACCAGTGCCTCTGTGCTGTCTTCCACAGGCTCCTGCTCTGTAGCACTCGCCACGGGCAGGTCTTGTAGCCAGTCAGAGACCCCATCCACCGAGGACAACATTTCTTTCACCTCGATTTCAGCGGACTCGTCACCCAGACTCTGCAGTACCGTATAGTGTTGCTGAAAACCCTGCTTATCGCGAGATTCGATAAATACCTGCAGTAATTTAACTTGCAGATCACTGCGCTCTGGCTCCTGGGTAATCGCGGTCTTAAGTAGTTCGATTGCCTGTACAAAGCGCCCGTAGGCAATGTAGATATCGGCCTCAGCGATAACATCACCCGTCTCAGCCTGTAGTACCGTCGACTGCGCCTCTTGCTGGTTTTCTTGCAGGGTTTCTTCTAGCGCCTGTTCCGCCGCTATAGATTGCTCCAATTCCGCCACCAATAGATCGGTACTATCATTTTCTGGCTCAGGCACCGGGCCATCGACTTCGACAGTGTCCAGTGACAGTTCCGACAGACTGTCATCGACAGTAAAGTCCTCCAGCTCCTCGGCAGGTACTAGTGCACCCTCTTCCTCGTCCTCTTTGCGTCGGCGCATCAATAGCACCGCAGCAATGGCCAGCACCAATAGCCCCGCACCACCCGCATAGAGTGGATTTTCCAGTAATTGCTCAATCACGCCAGGTTTTACTGGCAGACTGGTCGATTGCGGAACACTGGGCTTCTTCTCCAGAGCCGCCACCGGCTGAGTTTCGACACCTGCCGCCACATTATCTTCAACCGCAGCCATGGGTTCGTCGCTATTTACTGCGCCAGTTGTGACATCTTGCTCGCTCATAACCGAGTCGCTATCACTCGTCGGCCCTTCACCAGCCGGGGTTAGTGCTAAATCCTCCTCACGCGCAATGTCTCTTTGCATCACCGCCAATTGGTCGTCTTTTAACTCCAGTAGGCGTTGCAGAGTCGCTACCTTTTCCTCCATACCATCGAGGCGAGAATGTAACTCATCGTTCTCCCGCTCGGCTTTTGACAACGTTTCTTCGGTACTTTGCAATTCATTGCGCAGGGCCTCACTGCCGCTACCGGCGTCCCCCTCGCCGTCGACGACTGAGCTTTGCTCGCTGCCACCACCGGCGGCAATTGTCAGCCGCGCTTCTTCTCGATGCTGATCACCCTCGGGCCCACTGCGCTCGGTGGCATCTAGCTGGCTGCCGGTGACAGTCTTCGACTCACCGCCACTCTTCCAGGCTTTGTTTTGGTTAGCGACTTCTTGCACCGCCTGGCGATCGACAACACTGTCTATCTCGGTTTCAGTAGGCAGGCGCAAAACCGCGCCAGATTTAAGCCTATTAATATTACCGGCGACAAAGGCCTGCGGATTGATACGCTGCAGGCTCACCATAGTCTGCTGTACCGACTGATCCCTGCGAACGCGACTATCGCGGGCGATTTTCCACAGAGTATCGTCGTTTTTTACCCGGTAGGAATCGGCCGAGCCGACTGATTCATCGGCCCGCCGCGCCGAGGCGATTGCCGTTGCCGACGCCGCAGTGGTGGCGCCGCTGGGCACCGGGTCGGCTTGCGGGCGAGCACTACTGGCTTGCTCGATAGGTGCCGTGCCCGCCTCACTGAATACTGGCAAATCCAGCAATACCGTATACTCGCGAAGCAGACGCCCCGAGGGCCAGCGAGTCTCCACTAAAAAATTGAGAAAGGGCTCAACCACAGGCTCCTGAGTAGTGAGCTTAATCACACCATTGCCAGAACCATCGAGCTGTACGGTAAATTCGATATTGGAAAGGAAGAATTCGCGTTCCACCCCAGAGCGTTTGAAGGCAGCCTGGTCAGCCAGACTAATTCGCACCTGAGTACTGTCGAGATCGTTGGTGTTGAGCAGGCGGATTTCGGCGTCCAGTGGCTGATTGAGTGCCGAATTGAGCGAGACATCCCCCATGCCCAGAGCACTGACCACATCTGCTTGAAATGCCCCCAAAGCTGCGACCATCACGGCAAGCTTTTTACGCACCATAACTGCTTCCTCTACACTATTGCCAAAATTAAAGATTTAGTTTGTTATCATTCTATTGCCTGCGCCTGGCTACAATCTGGCTGTTACACCTGCGGCCATACACCTGCTTTTAGCTCTCGATAAGTGGCTTTCCGCCCCCCGTTGACGGCTGCTGCCGCACACCCTCTAAAAAGCTAGAAAAACTATTTACTTATCGACGTAAGTATTAGTTTAGAAATGGCTTTTTGGCAAGAAGCCCGTACTAAAAACGCCGCCATCATAGCATCGATTAAAGCATTTTTTATGAAATACTGCACAAACACGGTATTTAGATGAAGGGAGGGAGAATCTGTGGCAAACCGTCCCTGGCTTGCATTAATAACAACAGTATTACTGTTCGATCAATATCCGTAACATACGCCGCAACGGCTCGGCCGCACCCCACAACAGCTGATCGCCGACGGTAAAGGCCGACAAATACTCCGGCCCCATATTCATCTTACGCAGGCGCCCCACCGGCACCGCCAGCGAACCCGTAACGGCGGCGGGAGTTAACCGTTCTATACTCTGCTGCCGGCGATTGGGGACGACCTCGACCCAGTCATTGGCCCGCGCCAACATCTCCTCGATCTCGTCCAGTGGAACATTACGATTGAGTTTCACTGTCAACGCCTGACTGTGGCAGCGCATAGCGCCTATGCGTACGCAGATACCATCTATGGGGATCGGAGCTGCAGTGTTGAGTAGTTTATTGGTCTCCGCCTGCCCTTTCCACTCCTCTCGACTCTGACCACCCGCCACCTCGCTGTCTATCCATGGCAGCAAACTCCCTGCCAGTGGCGCTGAGAACTTTTCTGTGGGAAAGCCATCACTACGCAAAGTGGCAGCCACTGACCGGTCTATGTCGAGTATGGCGCTGGCAGGGTCTTGCAACAGATCGGCAACGCCACCCTCGACCGCGCCCATTTGTGCAATCAATTCTCGCATATTCTGCGCACCGGCGCCGCTGGCAGCTTGGTAGGTCATCACCGACGCCCAATCAACTAAACCTTCGCGAAATAAGCCTCCCATCGCCATCAACATCAGGCTAACAGTACAGTTGCCGCCACTGAAATTTTTAACGCCGTCGAGCAAGCCCTGCTTGATAACATCGCCGTTGACCGGATCCAGTACAATCAGTGCGTCCTTGTCCATACGCAAGCTAGAGGCGGCATCGATCCAATAGCCGGTCCAGCCCTGACGCCGAAGCTCTCCAATAACCGACGTTGTGTAGTCGCCGCCCTGGCACGACACTATGGCGTCCATGGTCTTCAGCTGCGCAATATCCATAGCATCTTTTAAGGGAGGCAGCTCCCTACCGATAGCCGGGGCGCTGCCACCGACATTGGAGGTGGTAAAAAATACCGGCTCCTCGATAGCAGCAAAATCACCCTCCGCCAGCATCCTCTCCATCAGCACTGACCCCACCATACCGCGCCAGCCTACAAATCCCACTCTTTTCATGTAACGTTCTCGCCTCTCTACTAAGGGTATATTGTGAGGGTTACATCGTGCTGTAACCCCTTTATTACGAGACTGCCCGGGGCACTAAGTAGTGCTCGCAGTCAGGTTTAAGTCGCCGCGGGGAAAAGCCAGGGAGACTGACTTTTCCAACGCCCTTCGAATGCTTTGATATGCTCGGCATCTTCTAGGGTCAGGGCAATATCATCGAGGCCATTGAGCAGACAGTGGCGACGAAAGGGATCTACCTCAAAATCTATGCTGCTGCCGTCGGGCTTACGCACCTGCTGTGCCTCGAGATCAACCACCAATGAATAACCCTCATCGGCCTCCATTTCGGCAAACAGCTGATCGATAATGGCCGCATCTAAAACTATAGGCAATAGCGCATTTTTGAAACAGTTGTTAAAAAAGATATCGGCAAAACTCGGTGCCAAAATAGCGCGAAAACCGTAATCTTCCAATGCCCATGGTGCATGTTCACGGCTGGAGCCGCAGCCAAAATTCTCTCGGGCCAACAGTACTTCGGCACCTTGGTAGCGTTCGAAATTAAGCGGAAAGTCCATATTGCGGTGACGATTACTGCAGTCCATATCGGCAAAGCCTTCGTCCATATAACGCAACTCGTCAAACAAAAACGGGCCAAATCCTGTGCGTTTGATCGACTTCAAAAATTGTTTGGGGATGATCATGTCGGTATCGACATTGGCGCGATCCATCGGCGCGACCAAACCGTTCAAGGGGGTAAAACGTTTCATGGCTGAACTCCTAATAATTGACGACATCACGAACATCGATAAAGTGACCAGCAATGGCCGCCGCTGCAGCCATTTCTGGGCTCACGAGATGGGTGCGCCCACCATAGCCTTGACGTCCTTCAAAGTTCCTATTCGAAGTCGACGCACAGTGCTCACCGTCCCCCAACTTGTCTGAATTCATCGCCAAACACATCGAACAACTGGGTTCACGCCACTCCAGCCCCGCCTCAATAAAGATGCGATCCAGCCCTTCGCGCTCCGCCTGCGCCTTAACCAATCCGGAACCGGGCACCACCAATGCCCGAGACACCGATGCAGCGACTTTTTTACCTTTGACCACAGCGGCGGCGGCGCGTAAATCTTCGATCCGAGAGTTGGTACACGAACCGATAAAAATACAATCCAGCTGGATGTCAGTAATCGCCATCCCTGCACTCAACCCCATATATTCCAGCGCCCGCTCGGCGGCGGCCCGCTTCACCGGGTCGTTAAAGTCTTCCGGCGCTGGTATATGGCCGCCGATAGAAGTTACCATCTCCGGTGAATTACCCCAACTGACCTGAGGCTCGATAGCATCGGCGTTAATTTGCACCACTTTGTCGAATACTGCACCGCTATCGCTGTGCAGGTCGCCCCAAGCTTCGACGGCAAGATCCCATTGCGGGCCCGATGGGGCGAAGGGTCGGCCCTTTACATAGTCCGTGGTCTTGTCGTCCACCGCCACCAAGCCGACCCTAGCGCCGGCCTCGATAGCCATATTACAAACGGTCATCCGACCCTCTACCGACATGGCACGAAATACCGGGCCACCAAATTCGATCGCATAACCGTTGCCGCCGGCGGTGCCAATCTCACCGATAATCGCCAGTACAACGTCCTTGGGAGTAACCCCCGGGTTCACCTGTCCGTTGACCTCGACTAGCATGTTCTTCATCTTCTTTTGGATCAAACACTGGGTAGCCAACGCATGCTCAACCTCCGAGGTGCCGATGCCGTGGGCCAGCGCGCCCAGCGCGCCGTGGGTGGCGGTGTGGGAGTCGCCGCAGACCACTGTCATGCCCGGTAGTGTCGCTCCTTGTTCAGGACCGATAACATGCACGATGCCTTGGCGAACATCACTGATATCAAATTCCTGAATACCAAACTCCGCACAATTTTCATCCAGGGTCTGCACCTGAATACGGGACACCTCATCTAGAATACCGGCGACACCACCGTCGCGCTCCGACTTGAGGGAGGCGACATTATGGTCGGCCGTGGCCAGGTTGGCGTCGACCCTCCAGGGTTTGCGACCCGCCAAGCGCAGGCCTTCGAAGGCCTGTGGTGAGGTGACCTCATGCACCAACTGGCGATCGATATAGATCAGCGCAGTGCCATCATCGCGCTGCTTCACCAAATGGGAATCCCACAACTTGTCGTATAATGTTCTGGCCATACTCACTACCTCAGCTGAAATGCTATGTTATTGTTCGTTAGGTGCTAACGCCGCCGACTAATGCGGAGTTACCTGCAATGGCGAAATAGTATGCGCTTCGAGACAATAAAACAAATTCATATTTTTCATGGATTGAATAACTATTTGGAATAGCATAAGGTCTGCTGTACGCGTTCAATCAGGGCTCCGCATGGATACACAAAATCTCAAAGCTTTTGTCGAAGTCGCCACCATACGCTCTTTCTCCGAGGCGGCCGAAACCCTGCACTTGACCCAACCAGCCGTCAGCAAACGTATCGCCACCCTCGAAAATCAGCTCGGCTGCAAGCTGTTCGACCGCATTAGTCGTACCGTCCATCTCACCGAGGCGGGCCTGTCGCTGCTGCCCCGGGCGCAGCAGATCCTACAGCTGGTCAAAGACGCCCAGCGCAGCATCGCCGACCTGCACGGAGAAGTCAGTGGCAGTCTCAGTATTGGCATCAGCCATCACATTGGCCTGCACCGCCTGCCCCCCGTGTTGCAAAAATTTAGCCAACGTTTTCCGGCAGTCCACTTCGACATCAATTTTATCGACTCCGAAGAGGCCTACGAGCAGGTCATGCAGGGGCGTATCGAATTGGGTGTTATTACCCTAGACCCCGCCCGCCAGCCAAGCAAAGCCGACCGCGACAAACTCGCCACCCCGCTGGTGCAACAACCGATTTGGCAGGACCAACTAGTAGTGACCGTGGCACCCAATCACCCGCTGGCGACTGTGAAAGACCCTGATATAATTGCCCTAAGCCAATACACCGCTATTTTGCCTGGGCTCAATACCTATACCGGACAGATTATCAAGCAAACCTTTGCCCAACGGCAGCTAAAGCTAAAGGTATCGATGGCAACTAATTATCTAGAGACCATCAAAATGATGGTTTCCATTGGGCTGGGTTGGAGTGTATTGCCAAAAACGATGCTCGATGCCAGCACCCAAGCTCTGCCGATCAGTGACTTTGAGCTGGGCCGAACGTTGGGTTATGTGCACCATAAAAACCGTAGTCTCAGCAATGCCGCCAGCGCTTTTGTCACCGCTCTTAATGACAACAGCAATTTAGATAAGTGACAAATCATACAGAACAACACAGATATATATTGTTATAAAACAACGACATACCACACTATATTAATGTAAATTATAAAATTAATTGCAGCGCAGTTAGGCAACGCCAACTTTGTCACCACAACCGCGCCACTCAGATAAACCGGTCGATGGCACCACTCGACACAACAGAACTGCGCCACAGAAGGCTTTGCTCTTGGGCACCATAGGCAGAGCCACATCATTAAAAAAACGGCTATTGCTGTAGAACACTCTCAAATTTTTGCTATTCTAAGCACCGGTCACTGTTAACTTCATCGCAGCGCCGGCAGCGCGATTGAGTTACCATAGCCCGGCTGTCAGCGCCGACAATCATCGGCCCCGGCTACCGGTGAATAACAAGCCAGAGCCTACTGTGGAGAGACATCGTGACA
>Ga0105355_10001178_pt1 | contig 24297 bp, 19 predicted proteins | sample GOMGulsemesocosm_2_FD_83508 | JGI IMG/M metagenome (GOLD analysis project Ga0105355, IMG submission 83508) | Methane-oxidizing microbial communities from mesocosms in the Gulf of Mexico - GOM9C Gulf of Mexico | ecosystem: Environmental > Aquatic > Marine > Cold seeps | place: Gulf of Mexico...
CTTAAGTTCTTTTTAAAGCAACAATTACTTTATGTTCCTATCATTGGGTTAGCTTGGTGGGCACTTGATTTTCCGTTTATGAAACGTTACAGCAAGGCGTTGTTGGCTAAGAAGCCACATTTAAAAGGAAAAGACATTGAAGCGACAAAAAAATCATGTCAAAAATTTCAATTAAAGCCTGTTAGCGTTGTAAATTTTGTTGAAGGAACGCGTTTTACTCCTGCCAAAAATGAACAGCAGGGACGTCAGTTTGAATCGTTGTTAATGCCTAGGGCTGGTGGATTATCCTTTGCACTTAATGCCATGTCTGGACGCTTGGATCAGCTCGTTGATGTGACCATTGCATACCCTGCGGGTATTCCTACATTCTGGGAGTTTATAACAGGTAAAGTTAAACAAGTTAATGTTGAGGTCAAAGTTGAAGAGATTAATAACACGCTTATTGGTGATTACGATGATAAAGAATATCGAGCGAACTTTCAGCAATGGTTAAATGAGAAGTGGGCACAGAAGCAACAGTTACTCAATAGCATTAAATAATAAATATTGTTGAAAATTACACATAAAAAAAACGCCTCAAATTGGAGGCGTTTTTTATGTTTATCGATAAGTGTAATTCAGATTAATCTTTCTTCTGAGATAAAAATAATACTAACGATTTGAATTGCTCTGCGCTGGTAATTTTTTCATTATTAACCCTGTATTTACCGTTAATAATGAAAGAAGGAACGCTATTAATTTGGAATTTTTTAGTATTTTGACGCATTTGATCAGTCGTGCGTTTTAATTTGTAACTCTTAATAGCAGAGTTAAATTTTTTCTCGCTAATGCCGGCATCCATAAATAAAGGCTGCATATCGTTAATGTTAGCTATTGGTAAACGCTGAACGTGAATTGCGTTAAATATTTTCGGAAGCATTTCATCTTTTTTCTTTAAAAGGCTAGCAACAGCAAAGGCTTTTGCCATTTCAACGCCGACATTTCCTCCCATAGATTCAGTATGGTTTTTACGAAACGTGACATCATTTGGTAAACTTTTTTTCAAATCGGCTACTAAAGGCTCAAAGCGAAAACAGGCTGGGCAAAGAAAAGAAAAATATTCAACGACTTCAGGTTTTGCTGTTGCGACCTTGTTTATTACAAAGTAATCAGTGCCTTCTTTAAAGTCGGCTGCTTGGGTTAAAGGGCTCAGGATGAGTGCGATAAAGAGTAATGCAAATTTTTTCATTGAAATATATTCCTAAATTTTTAGTAAGATTATCATTAATCAATTCATTTGCCACTAATGATAATCGATTCTTGTGTATCAAAGATTAACAAACCACGATTAAGTTCTCTGGAGGGTGTTTTTTTCTTTTAAAACTGACCCGGCAACCGAAGCGCTGGCTCTTGCAGTGACGATATTTGTTCTTTAAGCGCTAAAACTTGTTGTTCCCAATATTGGGCAGTATTAAACCACGGAAAGTTATGTGGAAAGGCTGGATCATCCCATCGTTTGGCGAGCCAATACATATAATTTACCATTCTGATCGCACGCAGTGGCTCAATAAGTTGCAATTCTTTTGCGTCAAAATCACAGAACTCACTGTAGCCTTCAAGCAATACATCTAGTTGAATGGCTTGTTCGTGTTTATCACCATTGAGCATCATCCACAGATCTTGAATTGCTGGGCCTGTAACACTGTCATCTAGATCAACAAAATGAGGACCATTGTCTGTCCATAAAATGTTGCCAGGATGGCAATCGCCAAATAATCGTTGAGTTGCAAAATCCCCGGCATTTCTAAACATTGTTTGTGTCAAATCAACCAACAAGTTAAGTGCTGTATCAAATGGCAAACGTAAATAGTCGGGTATTTCGTCATAATTTAATAGAAAATTTTGTGGTTCAAACAAAAAGTTGTCTAAGGACAGCGGTAATCTATGGTCGAATGATTTAGATTGTCCTGCTTTGTGGATGCGGCCAAGAAACCGACCGACCCACTCAAGATGGTCAAGATTATCCACTTCGAATTGTCGGCCACCTTGACAGGGGAATAAAGCAAAGTAGAAGCCTTTATACTGTTGGAGCGTGGTGCCATTGAATTCCAAAGGTGCAATGACTGGAATCTCTTGAGCAGATAATTCAATGCTAAACTGGTGTTCCTCTAAAATTTGATGGCTCGACCAACGCCCCGGTCGATAGAACTTGACCACGTAACGGGCGCCATCATCACAGCTAAATTGATAAACGCGATTTTCATAACTGTTTAATGCTAATAAACCAGATGAAGGAAAAACCTCCAAAGATTCAATGGCATCTAACATAAAGTCGGGCGTCAACAATGAATAATCTTGGTTCGTTTGGAGGATAGTATTCATGATTTGTTTAATAACGTCGCAATAAACGCTAAAACCTCTGTGTCGTTGTTGTTATCAAGCTCTAGCCATAAACTATTACTTGTATCTTCAAAAATGATAAATAATCGTGTTCCTTCAAACTCAAAAACCACATGATGGATATCAGCCCCCATATCATGACTGATTAATTTTGCATCTAATATGGAAATCAGCCATTTTGAAAAGTCTAGAAAATTATCCCAGTCAACATTAGAATCAATTGCTAAAATGCCCAGTTGATTGTCCGCCTGCGCTACTGTAAAGTTTAATTTCAAAGAAAAATTTGTAAATGACATGGTAATTTTTGGTTTGTTTAAGAGCCGATTATAGTAACAATTAGCGCAGAAGCCTGTCTACGGAAACTCATTAATATCATCACTGTGTGTTGGGGAAAAAATTAATCGATGAATAATCATTTTTTAAAAGACTTGTCTGATTTACAAGATGGCAGTTTTGCTTTATTACGCCGATTGTTTGAATTGTCCGAATTAGTGATAGATCAGAAATTGAATATCTGTCATGTTTCCTCCGATTTTAAAAAGCTATTGTCCAGTAAAAATACCTCTATAGTAAACTATGCTTTATCTGATTTTATCGATACGACAGATCATGAATATTTAGTATCGAAGTTATCCGAGAAAAGTGATCAGCCCTTTAATATGGATTTGTCTTTTTTAACTGGACAAAATAAGCACGATGTATTCGAATTAACCTTTGAGAAGATAGTGTCCAAAGGGCACCGCTGGTTGTTGCTTAAGAAATACCATCAAGTAGAAGAGTCTATTGTAGAAGATGACTTTTTCTTCGAACACAATGCATTAGCTCAACTCATCATTGAACCTATCACATTAAATATTATAGCGAGTAATAAAGCGGCGCACCGATTATTACCTAATAGTGGACTTGATCGCGCCCAGGCTGCATTGGGTAATGTTATTAATTTACCTTATTTACCACTGATGGAATTATTTGAAGATAATGTGACTGATTCTGGTAAGACGTTATCTGTGCCATTATTTATTTGTGATGACTCTGATGATTCAAATATTTTAATCAATCGTATGTTTTATCAAGGCCAACAAGCTTGGTTATTGCAATTTTTGAATAACAATAATGAGAGTAGCTCCTCTGAACATAATACATCTTTAGAATTAACCGATGCATTATTCGATACAAAAAACTATGCGCTGCTGATGATGGATAGCTTTGGGGTAATTAGTCAAGTTAATCAACGGATGTGTGATTTATTACAAATAGAGCGACAGGAAGCTATTGGGCAGCGTGCTCGAGCAATATTACCGCATAAAATTAGCACTTTAATATCCACTTCCGAAGATTCACAACACACAGTCTCACTGCCTAATTCTGAACTATCGTTTACATTAAAACAACAACCTTTACGTAACCATAAAGGCTATGTATTAGGCTTGTTGCTTGAACTTAATCCTGCTGAAAATAAAGAACAAGGACTGATCTCTAGAGCGTATGAGGCTGTTAATAACGCGGGCAATCATGCAATATTTATCACCGACAAGGATGGTGTTATCTTGTATGTTAATGCGATGTTTGAACATCAGACGGGATATCGAAAGGAATCAATAGTTGGCCAAAATTTCGCTGTGCTCAAAAGTGAAGATGCTAATGATGACATCGTTAAAAGTTTATGGAAAACCATCAACGATAAGGACACTTGGCGCGGAGTATTAAAGCATCAACGTCAGTCAGGAGCGAGTTATTGGAGTGATCTTACGGTAAACCCTCTATTAGATAAAGATAATAATATAGAGTGTTTTGTTGGGCTCAGTAACGATATTACCTTGCAAAAAGAAATGCAGAAATCAGGGACTTACCTCGCTAATTATGATGTAACCACAGGACTAGCTAACAGTATTCTAGCTAAAGATCGACTCGAAGGCATGATGGGGCGAGCACGTCGCCGTAAGTTAATCGTTGCTGTTATTTATCTTGATGTTATGCAAATTAATGATATTGCAAAGCGATATGACGAAGAAACAGCAAACACCATATTGCTAATGTATTGTAATAACCTACAACATGCCCTGCGTGCAGAAGATGCTATGGCTCGAATGTCAAAAGATCGTTTAGCGATTTTGTTGCCTGATTTACCTAATGGTGAGGCCTTAGATGTGGTGTCAGCTAAAATAGACAAGGTTAATCAGGAGCCAATTATTATTGGTGAGAACAGCTTTAAGTTCGATATTCGTCAAGGTGTTTCATATTATCCCGATCAGGGTTTGGATTGTGAGTCACTACTAAAAAATGCAGAAGCATCAATCATTAAAGCTTGGTCAACAGGTTCACCTATTGGATGTTTCTCAAAAGGGCAAAATGACAATGCCTTAATGCATTTCCAAATGCGCCGCGAAATAGAAGACATGATCATAAATAATGGCTTTGATGTTAAGTATCAGCCTATTATTAATTTATCTGATGATTCCTTATATGCCGTGGAGGCTCAAATTGTCTGGCATCATAAAGTATATGGCAGTATTCATAATGATGATGTTTATGCCGTTGCTGAAGCGTCTGGTTGTGTGCAAGAGTTAGGATTATTGCTGCTGGAAAAAGTATGTATTGATGCTAATTACTGGGAAAAAATGGGGATTGATAACGTTAATGTATCGATTAACTTATCACACGGTCAATTGCGAAATAATAAAGTACCGGACAAGTTCTCTCGCATTCTTCAGCGTTATAAAATAGATCATCAGCGACTATCACTTGAGATTCCATTAAGTTATATTGCAACCCAGTGGTTAAATTTGGATGACATCTTACAGCAATTTTCATTGCTAGGGTTTTCATTACAGTATGATAAATTTGGTGACCGTGGCGCCTACATCTCTGATTTACGCAACTTTCCTTTTTCTGGAATTAAACTAACCCAAGATTATGTTTCAAACATTGATGAAGATGTTAGTACCGCTAATCTAGTGGAAGGTATTATTTCAATGGCATCCTCTTTAAATCTTGATGTAACCGCTGTTGGTGTGACAGAATTTTCACAGTTGCTTCAGTTGCAGGAGATGGGTTGTAAGCGTGCTCAAGGAAATTTCTTGTCTAAATTTACCGATAGAAATGGTATTGCTAAATTTATACAACAAGGTATTACTATCTAGTAATACCTTGTTGTTCAATGATAAAACTAACGTCTCCACTGCGGGATGTTAGCTTCATAAGCTTTGATTTGATCAATATGCTGTAGGGTCCAGCCAATTGAATCTAGCCCTTTTAACAAGCATTCACGCTGAAAGTTATTGATGTGAAAGTTATAACGATCACCGTTAGGAGCAATAACTTGCTGCATCTCTAGATCGACAGTGATAGTTGCACCATCTTTCATTTGTGAGAATAAAGCATCAACTTCTGATTCGGTTAATTGTACAGGTACTAGACCATTATTTATGGCATTACCGTAAAATATATCTGCAAAACTAGAAGCTATAACGGCTTTGAATCCAAAATCGTCTAGTGCCCATGGAGCGTGTTCACGGCTAGAGCCACACCCAAAGTTTTCACGAGTTAGCAGAATACTTCCGCCATCATATTGTGGTTTATTGAGGTTAAACTCAGGGTTGATTTGCTCACCTGCTTCATCAAGAAAACGCCAATCATGAAATAAGTGCTGTCCAAAACCTTCACGTGTTACTTTTGATAAAAATTGCTTCGGAATGATTTGATCTGTATCGATATTAGCAATATCTAGAGGAATAACCACGCCTGTATGTTGTATAAATTCTTTCATAATTATTTCCTAAGTCTTACCATGACGAATATCGACAAAATGACCAGCACAAGCTGCTGCAGCGGCCATCGCAGGGCTAACTAAATGTGTACGACTCAAACGACCTTGGCGGCCCACAAAATTTCGGTTACTGGTAGAAGCACATCGTTCATAAGGTTCTAGGCGATCATCGTTCATGGCTAAACACATTGAACAACCTGGTAGTCGCCATTCAAATCCTGCGTCGATAAATATTTTATCTAATCCTTCTTCTTCGGCTTGCGCTTTTACTAATCCTGAGCCCGGCACCACGATAGCAACAACATTGCTGGCTACTTTTTTGCCTTGAGCGATGTTAGCAGCAGCACGTAAATCTTCAATTCGACTGTTTGTGCATGAACCTATAAACACTTTATCAATAGCAATATCGGTCAATGACTGGCCAGCTTTAAGGGCCATGTAATCAAGGGCTTGCTGTGCACTGTCAGATTCAACAGCGTCATCAAAGCTCGCAGGTGCAGGGATCGGTTGATCAATTGCAATCACTTGGCCCGGATTTGTTCCCCAAGTTAATTGCGGTGCAATGTCTTCGCCGCGCAAAGTCACAACTGCATCAAAAGTCGCATCATCGTCAGATTTAAGCGTTTTCCAGTAAGTAACTGCATCATCCCAGTCTTGGCCACTTGGTGCGTGTGGGCGTCCTTTCAAATAATCAAAGGTGATTTGATCTGGGGCGACCATACCTGCTTTAGCACCACATTCAATACTCATGTTACAAATTGTCATGCGTGCTTCCATCGACAACTGTTCAATAGCTTCACCGCAATATTCGATAATGTATCCAGTGCCGCCAGCAGCACCTGTTTTACCAATAATTGCTAGCACGATATCTTTAGCACTAATGCCTTCGTTAACGGTGCCAGTGATTTCAATTTTCATGGATTTAGCTTTATTTTGTTTAAGCGTTTGAGTAGCCATCACGTGTTCAACTTCAGATGTACCAATACCAAAGGCTAATGCACCAAATGCACCGTGTGTCGCTGTGTGTGAGTCACCACAGACAATAGTTGTACCAGGTAATGTCATGCCTTGTTCTGGCCCCATTACATGAACAATACCTTGGTTGATATTATGAATATCAAATAACTGCACGCCGTATTCGTCACAGTTATCAGTTAACGTTTGAATTTGAATGCGAGCTTGATCACTACAGGCATCGAGAGAGCGTGATTTCGTTGACGTATTATGATCCATGGTGGCGAAAGTTTTTCCAACATGACGCAATGGTCGGTTGTGGCTGCTCAACCCTGAGAACGCTTGCGGCGATGTTACTTCGTGCACTAAGTGGCGATCGATATAAATTAGTGGGGTTTCATTTTGTTCATTACGAACAATATGATCAGACCAAATTTTGTCATATAAAGTGCTGGCCATTAGTTGTTCTCCAAAATTGATTGTGCAATAAAGTCACCCATTTCACTGGTTGATTTGGCATCTTGCGGGTTAGTCGCTAGCTCACGGGTTAGATAGTTATTATCTAAAGCGTTGATAATGGCTTTTTCGATAGCACTGGCGGCGTCATTTTCACCAAGACTAAATCGTAATAACATCGCAGCAGAAAGAATCTGCGCAATAGGGTTAGCAATATTCTGCCCTGCAATATCAGGGGCACTACCACCGGCAGGCTCATACATGCCGAAACCTTCTTCATTGGTGCTGGCAGAAGGCAAAAGCCCCATTGAACCCGTAATCATGGCGCACTCATCAGATAAAATGTCACCCATTAAATTTGAACACAGTAATACGTCAAATTGAGCAGGATCTCGAACCATTTGCATCGCAGCGTTGTCGATATATATATGCTCTAATTCGATGTCTGGGTATTGAGTGGCAACCTCTTCAACAACTTCGCGCCATAATACAGAGCATGCTAGTACATTAGCTTTGTCTACAGATGTTACTTTCTTACGGCGTGTTCTTGCTGATTCAAAGGCGATTTTAGCAATACGTTGGATTTCTTTACGTGAATATCGCATCGTGTCGTAAGCTTCTACATCATCGCCTTCACCTTGGCGACCTTTTGGTAACCCAAAGTAAATGCCACCGGTTAGCTCACGAACACATAGAATATCAAATCCACGGGCTGAAATATCAGCACGCAATGGTGAAAGGGCGGCTAGTTGACTATAAATACGTGCAGGACGTAAGTTACAAAAAAGCTTAAAATGGCCACGTAATGGGAGTAAAGCGCCACGCTCAGGTTGTGAATCAGGTGGCAGGTTTTCCCATTTAGGGCCACCAACAGAACCAAATAAAATAGCGTCAGATGCTTCACATCCTTCTAGAGTATGTGGTGGTAATGGCTCACCGCAGGTATCAATGGCGAAACCACCAACGGGAAGTTCGTTGTAGTTAAGTGAAAAATTGAATTTTTCTTGTGCGGCCGCTAAAACTTTAATCGCTTGTGCCATTACTTCTGGACCGATGCCATCACCTGCAAGAACGGCGATATTGTATGCTTTTTGACTCATTGCTAGTTCACTACCTTTTATTTTTATACGGTTGACGACGGTTTAAACACCGGCCATATCATTTTTAAATTGTTGTTTCTTATCGGCGACTAAATCAGCTCGGTGCACTAGGTTTAGCACATGAAGCATCGCTCGAACACTGGCATGAACAACATCGGTTGCGAGTCCCATGCCATGAAAATTTTGTCCGTTGTAATTGGCGACAATATCGACTTGGCCTAACGCATTTTCGCCTTCACCTTTAGCTTTCAATGAATAATCAACGACTTCAATATTAACGTCAGTAATACGGTTAACAGCATTAAATGCGGCCTCTACGGGACCATTACCTGTTGCTGCTTCGATAAATTCTTTATCGTTGATTAATAATTTAACACTTGCCGTAGCCATCATGCCAGAACCAGAATGAGCACTTAAGTAGGCAAGTTTATAATAATCGGTGTCATCTTTTTGTTGATTAAAGAACAATAGCGCTTCCAGGTCATAATCAAAAACTTGACCTTTCTTATCCGCAAGACTGACAAATGAATCATATAATTGATCTAAATCGAATTCACTTTCTTGGTAACCTAACTCGCTCATACGGTGTTTAATAACATGGCGCCCTGATCTAGAAGTCATATTCAATGATTTTTCAGGCTGGCCAATAGAGGCGGCAGTCATAATTTCGTAAGTATTTTTTGCCTTTAACATGCCATCTTGATGTATGCCTGATGAGTGAGAAAAAGCATTACTACCGACGATTGCTTTATTAGGCTGAACCACCATGTTACACAGGTTACTGACCAATTGTGACGTTCGGTAAATTTCCGTTGTGTTGATGTTTGTTTCAACGCCCAAAATATCCTTACGAAGATTAAGGATCATAGCAACTTCTTCAAGAGACGCATTACCAGCACGTTCACCAATACCGTTAATTGTACACTCAATTTGACGTGCACCCGCTTCCACGGCACTGATAGAATTGGCTACCGACATGCCTAAATCATTATGACAATGAACAGAAATAATTGCTTTATCAATGTTAGGTACGCGGTTATATAGTGTTTGAATAATGCCATTAAACTCGCTAGGAATTGTATAACCAACAGTATCGGGGATATTTATAGTTGTTGCGCCTGCATTAATGGCTGATTCAACCATGCGACATAAATTATCAATGGGTGTACGTCCAGCATCTTCACATGAGAATTCTACATCGTCGGTAAAGTTACGTGCATATTTTACGGCGCCAACGGCCATTTCTAATACATCATCGAAAGAGCGTTTTAATTTACTCTCAACATGTATTGTTGAGGTTGAAATAAACGTGTGGATACGAAATTGCTCTGCTACTTTTAACGCATTAGCACAGGCATCTATGTCTGCTTTAACTGCGCGAGATAAACCTGCACAAATGCTATTTTTAACAGTCTTAGCAATCGTTTGTACAGATTCGAAATCCCCAGGTGATGAAACGGGAAAGCCAACTTCCATGACATCAACGCCGAGGCGCTCTAGCGCGAGTGCAATCTGTAATTTTTCTTTTACTGTTAAACTCGCCGCTAAAGCCTGTTCTCCGTCACGCAATGTTGTATCAAATATAATGACTTGATCTGTCATGGTAGATTTCCTTTTGTTAATAACAAAAAACCCGCTGGTTAGGCGGGTTTCTAGTGTTAAGCTTTATTTAACTAATGCACTAAGAGCCCGCGGCGTAAGCCAGCAGGAGCAGTAAAGTGTTGAGTGCGTTAGTATTAATATTCAATGTTATATCCAGAGTGTGTGTAACACTCATAAGTAAGCTATAAATTATTGTATATTTTTATCCTGTGTAGCTTAATGAGTCAACATTTATTTACAGTTGTTAGCAATTTAATTTATTTAGTGCAGTTTTTTATACAAGCTGAACTGGCTTAACTTTTAGTGTGGGTTGGTATAATACAGTTTAGCAATGAGCTTAGGATTTTAAAAATGAAAGATAATGAATATTGGCGTGAAAAATTAACGAGTGAGCAGTTTCGTGTTTGTCGAGAAAAAGGGACGGAAAGGCCTTTTACCGGTCAATGGCTTGTAAAGCAAGAGCAAGGTCAGTTCCATTGTGTGTGTTGTAACAATCTATTATTTGTCGCTTCTTCACAATTTGATAGTGGTTGTGGTTGGCCTAGCTTTGATGAGGTAACCAGTAAGAATCAGGTCACTTTAGTGGCCGATAACACACACGGCATGGTTCGAACTGAAGTGTGCTGTGCTCAATGTGACGCGCATTTAGGACATGTATTTAATGATGGTCCAACAGTGACAGGCCTAAGGTATTGTATTAATTCAGTGGCTATTGATTATCAGAACGAACAATAACTTTCTTTTGACTATTCTTGTAGCTAAGTTGGCGCGAAAAGTTGCCGTTTAAGCTCGGTTTTTTAGGAACAAAGATTGGATATAGATTTCTTATCTTCTTTTTTATAGGCGCAGGTTTAGGATTAAGTTTAACTGTAGACGCTAATAGCGCTTTGTTGTAAGTCTCTATTTTAGCTGACTTAATCGTATTACTGTGTGCAAATGGTGTGCACAGCAGAAGGATGGTTAACAACAATGTACGCATAATTATGTGACGCCAATAGTGAAGTGAATATAATAATTAAGCGAAAGCTGTACCAGAATGAAAAAAGCCACTTCATTGAAGTGGCTTTTTAGGAAACGTCATAAACTATTTTTTAGGTTTTGCTTGTTTCATCGAGTCGAAAAACTCATCATTTGTTTTAGTCATCGCTAAACGATCAATAAGGAATTCAGCAGAGTCTACTTCGCCCATTGGGTGAACAATTTTACGCAGTATCCAGTTTTTCTGTAATTCAGCTGGAATAGTAAGTAGCTCTTCGCGGCGTGTACCAGAACGCGTAATATCGATGGCTGGATAAACACGTCGTTCGGCAATTTTACGGCTCAGGTGTAATTCCATATTACCCGTACCTTTAAATTCTTCATAGATAACTTCATCCATTTTAGAACCTGTATCGACAAGAGCCGTTGCGATGATGGTTAAGCTACCACCTTCTTCGATGTTACGTGCTGCGCCAAAGAAACGCTTAGGACGATGTAATGCATTTGCATCTACACCACCTGTTAATACTTTACCTGATGATGGGATTACGGTGTTATATGCGCGCGCTAATCGAGTAATAGAATCAAGTAAGATCACAACATCTTTCTTGTGCTCAGCAATACTTTTTGCTTTTTCAATAACCATTTCAGCAACTTGTACGTGACGACTCGCTGGCTCATCAAAAGTAGATGCAATAACTTCGCCTTTAACTAAACGGCGCATCTCTGTTACTTCTTCTGGACGTTCATCAATAAGTAAAACCATTAAATGTGCTTCAGGGTTGTTGAAGGCAATTGATTGAGCGATCGACTGCAATAGCATTGTTTTACCGGCTTTTGGTGGGGCAACGATCAAACCACGTTGGCCTTTGCCGATTGGTGATGCTAAATCGATAATACGTGCCGTTAAATCTTCTGTACTTCCGTTTCCACGTTCTAGGCGGAAGCGTTGGTTTGGATGAATAGCCGTTAAGTTTTCAAATAAGATTTTATTACGCGAGTTTTCAGGAGTATCAAAGTTTACTTCACGAACTTTTAAGAGTGCGAAATAGCGCTCACCGTCTTTTGGTGGGCGAATTTTTCCGGCAACAGTATCACCAGTACGCAAGCTGAAACGACGAATTTGACTTGGTGATACATAGATATCATCCGGGCCAGCTAAATATGATGCGTCGGCACTACGTAAGAAACCAAAACCATCTTGTAGAATTTCTAAAACACCATCACCGAAGATATCTTCTCCGCCTTTCGCATGTGACTTTAAGATTGCGAAAATAATGTCTTGTTTACGAGCGCGTGCAATATGGTCAATGCCCATTGATTCGGCTATTTTGAAAAGCTCAGGGATTGACTTTTGCTTTAATTCGGTAAGATTCATAGTTAGAGGGGTCTATTGTTAAGTCGTTAAACTTTGTTTTAAAAGTTGAATAAGTAAAGTGTCAAATTGAATGTTTGTTGACAGGCGCGAAGTTAATCGCTCAATAAATTAGCATTAAACGTTGAGGGGGTAAAGAAATAAAGGCACATTTAATAAAAAATGTGCCTAAATGTAGGAATAAAGCACTCTTATGGACTGTGCTTTAGACAAAAGAAACTTAGATGTTTGCGTCGATGAACTCAGAAAGTTGAGTTTTCGAAAGAGCGCCAACTTTAGTTGCTACAACCTTACCACCTTTAAACATTAATAAAGTCGGAATGCCGCGGATGCCATATTTAGGCGCAGTTTCTGCGTTTTCATCAACATTTAATTTACCAATAATTACTTTCCCTGCGCTTTCTTTAGCCACTTCTTCTAGAATCGGCGCAATCATTTTACAAGGTCCGCACCATTCAGCCCAGAAATCAACAATAACTGGAAGTTCTGCGTTAATTACTTCTGTCTCAAAACTCTCATCACTCAGTTGAATAATAGCGTCGCTCATGGTGTTCTCCGTAGATTTATGTTTTAGGGAAGTTCCCCTTTAAAGTGAAATATGAGGGTAATGATTGAATTCTTCAACCCCTAAAGTGATTTTTAGTTAAGTTATTTTCAATCGAGGCGTTTTTTTATAAAAAGAACTGATATGCTAGCCTGATGAAAAATACTCACTTAACAGATACAACGTTTGCGCAATTTGATCTTGTCCAATCGTTAAAAACCGCTTTAGATAAAGTAGGTTATACGCAATGTACGCCCATTCAAGCTAAGTCATTGCCCATTCTAATGACTAATAAAGATATTGCAGGACAAGCTCAGACAGGCACTGGTAAAACTTTGGCCTTTTTAGTGGCGACCATTAATCACCTTTTGAAAAATCCGATTGAGGGTGAGCGAAAAGCGAGTCAAGTACGATCGTTAATCATGGCTCCAACGCGTGAATTAGCAATTCAAATTTATAATGACGCAAAACCGTTAGCCGAATCGACTGGACTCAAACTGGCCTTGGTTTATGGCGGTGATGGTTATGAAAAGCAAATTAGTGACCTTGAAAAAGGCGCTGACATTGTGATTGCTACAACGGGTCGTCTTATTGATTTTATGAAGCAAGGTCATATCGATTTAAGTTTTGTACAAGCCGCTGTACTTGATGAAGCTGATCGTATGTTTGATTTAGGCTTTATTAAAGATATCCGTTATATATTTAATCGTATGCCTCCGGCAACTAAACGCTTAAATATGTTATTTTCAGCCACTTTGTCATTTAAAGTTCGTGAATTAGCTTATGATAATATGAATGATCCTGAACACATTGAAATTGAACCGACGCAAAAAACATCGGTTAATGTGAAAGAAGAAATTTTCTATCCCGCCAATGAAGATAAAATTCCACTGCTGCTAACATTGCTTGAAGAAGAATGGCCTGATAAAGCCATTATTTTCGCAAACAGAAAACACAAATGTGAAGAAGTATGGGGCTATTTAGTAGCTGACGGGCATCGTGCTGGTCTATTAACTGGTGATGTACCACAGAAAAAACGAATGAAGATTTTAGAGCAATTTACCAAAGGTGATATAGATATTCTTGTTGCAACTGATGTTGCTGCACGTGGATTGCATATTTCTGATGTCACCTATGTATTTAACTTTGATTTACCTGATGATGCGCAAGATTATGTTCACCGTATCGGCCGAACTGGTCGTGCAGGCGCCACTGGCAACTCAATAAGTTTTGCTTGTGAGCAATTTGCAATGAACTTGCCGCCAATTGAAGAATATATATCTCATCAAATTCCAGTAAGCCCTTATGAACGTGATGCGTTAATTACTGATATCGCACCGCCAAAACGTATTGCACGTAAACCGCGCCTGGATGGTAATAAAAGCTTTAATAAACGTCATAATGGACCAAATAAGCAACACGGTAACGATAGGCATCGTCATCGTTAATAAAATACTAAAAAGGGTCGTTTACGACCCTTTTTAGTATACTTAAACTGTTTATATCATGATCTTTTTAAATGTTTAGATTAGAAAAAGGACTTCTCTTGCCGATATTAAATAATACCTTTGCAGTTATCGACTTAGGCTCTAATAGTTTTCATATGATGGTGGTTGAAAGTATTAACGGCTCTCCTCGTGTAGTATCTAAAGTTAAGCGTAAAGTGCGCTTAGCCGCAGGACTAGATGAAAATAATGTGCTGAGCCTTGAAGCGATGGAGCGTGGCTGGGAATGTTTAGCCCTGTTTGGGGAGCACTTATCATCACTTAATATGAGTAACGTTAAAGTTGTTTCTACAGCAACGTTAAGGCTTGCGAAAAATGCTAATGAATTTTGCGAAAAGGGCAACCTGCTTTTAGGTTCAGACATTAATATTATTAGTGGAGAGCAAGAAGCAGCGCTTATTTACCATGGTATGGCGGTGACAAGTAACAGTGCCGATAAACGATTAATCATCGATATTGGCGGGGCTAGTACTGAGTTGATTTTGGGAGCGGGCTTATCACCTATTATTTTGAACAGTTTAAATATGGGGTGTGTGACTTGGCTAGAGCGATACTTTGTCGATGGCGTATTGTCACAGCACAATTTTGATACTGCAATCGAAGCAAGCAAGCAAGTATTATCAACGGTAAAACAAGACTACCTAGCTCATCAATGGCAACTCACTTTAGGTGCATCGGGATCTGTTCAAGCTGTGCAAGAGGTATTGATAGCACAAGGTCATAATGAAGAAGTTACTTTAAATAAACTGATAATGTTAATGGGGCAGTGCATTACCTGTAAGTCTCAAAGTGAACTAGTTTTAACGGGTTTAAAAGCAGAAAGAGCGACAGTATTTGTCAGTGGTTTATCCATCTTAATTATGTTGTTTCAAGAATTATCTATCGATGGCATGTTAGCTTCTGGTGGTGCATTGAGAGAAGGGGTTATTAACCAGTTGATAGGGCAACCCGTCAGTGAAGATATATGCTTGGATACTTGTCAATCTATTCAAATGCGTTTCCAGCTCAATACCCAACAAGCGAGCCAAGTGGGACAGCTAGCGCAGCGTTTTGCTCAACAACTCAACATTCCAGCGACCTTGCATCGTTATTTAGATTACAGTGCAATGCTTCACGAGATTGGTTTAAGCGTTAATTATCTTGAAGCGCAACACCACGGTTATTACTTGTTATCAAATATGCCATTAGCCGGTTTTAGCGCCCAGCAAAAAAACTTAGTTGTTGCCTTAGTGGGGAATTACAAAGGGATCATTAATCAAACACTCATTAGTGAACAAAGCTGTTGTGACCAAATATCTGCGGCTCAATTATTGTTGTGTTTACGGCTGGCTATTATCTGTATTGGACGCTGTCAATTGAATCGCTGTTTAGGCATCTCAGTACATCACACCGACAACGGCATTACGGTCGATGTTACGCCAGAATTATCCACTGCAGCGCCGTTAATGATGATTGATCTTGACCATGAAGTGGCTATGAATCATTTAACCACGCCATCAAGTCATCGTCTTGGTAACGATAATTTAACTGCTTAGCTGTTAATGAACCATCGATAATCTTTTGAGCTATGGCACTATCATTGTCGTCATGTGAAAAAGTTGGTGGTACTAAACTGAGTTTGTGGGCCGCGCTGGTATAAAACCTGTCACGTGTCGGATGCGATGGCGCGCAAGCAATGAGAGACTGTTGCCACGAATCTGTTTCTATAACCGCATTAATTATGCCGATGACATCACGCTGAGTTACCATATTTGTTGCTGCCATGGCTAAGCGCATATTATTTTTCCCCGCCAAAAAACGACCAGGGTGCCTTGTGCCGCCAATCAGCCCTGCTAGTTTTAAAGCACTTGCCTGATAGTTAGGTTCATTAAATATAAGCTTTTCAAACGCCACCATATCTTTAGCTGAATCTGTGCTAGGGGACATTGACGTGGTCTCTTGAACTTGTCCTAGACATTCACCCCATACTGAAGTTGAGCTAATAAATAACAGATGCGTTGTGTTAAGTGATAACGCAAGCTGATGTAATGAGATAAGTCGTTCTAAATAATTAGGGGTGCTTCGCAGTGGAGGTATTGTGATAATCATTAAGTCTACTGCTAGGCCCTTAAGATTTTCAACTGATGAATCCTTTGTATCGTAAAAGACCACTGATAGGTTCTCATGGTTTGAGGTCGATACTTTTTCTTTTGTCGTAGTGGTAGCAGTAACCTGAAAGCCCTGTTGCGCTAAGTTTAACGCTAATGGCAATCCGAGCCATCCACTACCGATAATTAGAATATTCTTAATCATATTTTTCCTGTGAAATAATTATGCAATATTGTTGCATAATTATTTGTCATGGTTATACTGAAGGTGTTGGCAATGTTGCCATAATATTAGTGTAAGATTAAGCAATGAACCAATACATATCTCTCATAAAGTATACCTCTAACCGACGACGATAAGCAGCTTTGTTTTACTCGTCGGTCTTTTCTATAGACCAATCCGTGATATCTTAAAAATACAGAATTAAAGTGAATCTATTAACATGATTAATATAGCAATTGTTGGTGCTAGTGGTTATACCGGTGCTCAGATGTGTCATTTGGTTGAACAACATAAAGGGCTAAATTTAACAGCGATCTATGTGTCTGAGAATAGCCTTGATAAACATCGTAATATCAATGAGCTTTACCCACACTTACTCAATAGTGTTTCCAAGCTTCTAGAGCCCTTGACTCAGCAGGCATTTGACACTATTTATGCAAATAATGATGGCGTCGTATTAGCAACTGGCCATGAAGTAAGCCATGACTTAGCGTTACAATTTTTAGAGGCTGGTTTAAGTGTCTTTGATCTTTCTGGAGCATTTAGATTTAAGGATGCTCAATACATCACTGACTATTATGGCTTTACGCATCAATACCCTGAACTGTTGTCTAAAGCGGTTTATGGTTTAGCTGAATGGAATGCTCAAGAGATTAAACAATCGAAATTAATTGCTGTTCCAGGCTGCTATCCCACCGCATCTTTGTTGGGCTTGAAACCTCTTAAAGTCAATGAATTACTCGATGAGTCGCAATGGCCAGTAATTAATGCTGTGAGTGGTGTGACTGGCGCTGGCAGAAAAGCATCAATGACTAATAGTTATTGTGAAGTCAGCCTTACGCCCTATGGCGTCTTAGGGCATAGGCATCAGCCTGAAATTACTACTCAGCTTGGCAATGAAGTGATTTTTACGCCGCACCTTGGAAATTTTAAACGAGGTATTTTGGCGACTATCACAGTGAAGTTAAAGAATACGGTTACCACTGAACAAGTTAACAATGCTTACCAGCGTTATCAACAAGAGCCTAAAATCCGTCTAAGAGGTGATATTTGGCCAAAAATTGATGATGTCGTTAATACTTCATTTTGTGATATTGCTTGGAAGTATGATGAGGATAGCCACCACTTAATCGTTGTTTCTGCAATTGATAATTTATTAAAAGGAGCGGCTGGACAAGGTCTGCAATGCATAGAAATTCATTATGGCTTGGAGGGGAAATCATGAATCAGCCACTGGTTATTAAAGTAGGCGGGGCATTATTAACCTGCGAAGATGGATTAGCGCAACTTTTTAATACGATCAGTCAATTAAAAAAGCAGGCAGTGTCAGTCATTTTAGTGCATGGCGGAGGTTGCTTAGCTGATCAATGGATTAATGATATGGGCCTTGCAAATAAAAAAATAGAGGGGTTACGTGTAACTCCTGCAAACCAAATAGACGTTGTAGTTGGCGCTTTAGCTGGCGCTGCCAATAAAAAATTAGTGGCCGCCGCTAAGACTAGCGCAATTAATGCCGTAGGCATTAGTTTATGTGATGGACATTTAGTGACAACAACTTACCTTGATGAAAAATTGGGATTTGTAGGCACTTGCATTGCTAATGAACGTGCGCTTTTAGATAGTTTGTTAGCTAGTGAATTCACCCCGATTATTAGCTCTATTGGTGATGACGGTGATGGGAATTTATTGAATGTAAATGCCGATCAAGCGGCACAGGTTATTGCTCAGCTAGTTAACGGTAAGTTGATTTTATTATCAGATGTACCCGGTGTACTGGACGGCGATAAACAGCTTATTAATGTGTTAAGCCGACAACATGCACAACAGCTTATTGCCGACAATGTCATCATTGGCGGTATGAAAGTAAAGGTAAATACTGCATTTACTACCGCTGAGTCATTACAAGACTCCATTGTTATTGCAAGTTGGAAGTCACCCTATGATTTACTTGATTTTGTTAATGGCGGCCATTGCGGCACGCTGATACAACCATAATATAAAACGGAAATTTAATATAAATGAATAATTTAAAACATTTGCTGAGCTTAAAAGATTTAACGCAAGAGCAGTTACTTGGTTTATTAGCGTTAGCTAAAAAAGTAAAGGCGAATCCTCAAGATTATAATCAGGCGCTTGCTGGTAAAAGTATTGTAACTTTATATGAAAAACAATCACTTAGAACACGTATAACCTTTGATGTCGGTATTGCAAAACTTGGCGGTCATAGTGTGTATTTAGATCAAAATAATGGCGCGTTGGGTAAACGTGAATCTGTCGCCGATTTTGCCAAAAATATTTCATGTTGGGCCGATGGTATTGTGGCTAGAACTTTCAGTCATAAAACGTGTGAAGAACTCGCTGAGTTTGGCAACGTACCCGTGATTAATTCTTTGAGTGATATGTATCATCCGTGTCAGGCATTGGCTGATTTCTTAAGTTTAAGTGAGCAGTTTGATGACTTGAGTCAAATAACATTGGCGTATATCGGCGATGGCAACAATGTCACTAACTCATTGATGTACGCCGCAGCAATTTGTGGATGTGACATGGTTGTTATTTGTCCTCAAGGATGTTTTCCAGATGGTCAAGTTGTATTAGAAGCACAGGCATTGGCTTTACACCACGGTGGTTCACTGACATTAAGTAGTGATCCTGCAGCTGCAAAAGGTGCCAATGCTATCTATACGGATACTTGGATTTCGATGGGAGATAACATTGAATATAGCGATATTAAGGCAAAATTTTCGCCGTATCAGGTCAATCAAGCGATGATGGATACACTAGATATTAATTACTTTATGCATTGCCAGCCTGCACATATTGATCAAGAAGTTACGCAAGAGGTGTTTGATGGTGAAAAGTCATTAGTATTACAGCAGGCAGAAAACAGAATGCATGCTCAAAATGCGGTTCTGATTACGCTTCTTAGTGAATAAACAAAAAATATAATTATAAAAATTAACCTTAGCAAAGAGGAATAGTCATGGCAGCACTATGGGGTGGACGTTTCACCGAAGCAGCAGATGATAGATTTAAAAAATTTAACGATTCACTACGGTTTGATTATAGGCTTGCCAAACAAGATATCATAGGATCAATTAGTTGGTCTCGTGCACTGGTTGAAGTTAATGTGTTAACCGTTGATGAGCAACAAAAACTAGAGATTGCTTTGAATGAATTGGCTGACGAGGTGGCTCAAAATCCACAACACATTTTAACGAGTGATGCCGAAGATATTCATAGTTTTGTCGAATCAAAACTGATTGAGAAAGTTGGTGATTTAGGTAAAAAGTTACATACAGGTCGTAGTCGTAATGATCAGGTCGCAACGGATCTTAAGTTGTGGTGTAAAGAACAGTCTGTAGAGCTGTCTGCATTGCTTGTAGGTTTGCAACAAGCCTTATTAAGTTTGGCGGAGCGAGAGCAATCAACTGTCATGCCTGGCTATACGCATCTGCAGCGTGCTCAGCCTATTAGCTTTGGTCATTGGTGTTTAGCGTATGTGGAAATGTTTGATCGTGATTTAAGTCGAATGCGAGATACAACTGAGCGGTTAGATCGCTGTCCTCTTGGATCTGGTGCACTGGCGGGCACGGCATATCCCATAGATAGACACGCTTTAGCGCGAGATTTAGGATTTAAGCAAGCCACGCAAAATAGTCTTGATGCCGTTTCAGATCGTGATTATGTATTAGAGTTATTAGCCGATGCAAGCTTATCGATGATGCATTTGTCGCGCATGGCAGAAGACTTGATTTTCTACAATTCTGGCGAAGCTGGTTTTATTGAATTAGCAGACAATGTGACCTCAGGATCATCATTAATGCCGCAAAAGAAAAACCCAGATGCATTAGAATTGATTCGTGGTAAAACAGGCCGTGTATTTGGTTCATTAAGTGCCATGATGATGACTTTAAAAGCATTACCATTAGCCTATAACAAAGATATGCAAGAAGATAAAGAAGGCTTGTTTGATGCCCTAGATAACTGGGGTGACTGCTTAGCGATGATGGCTATGGTGCTTACAGGGTTAAAAACTAATAAAACTCGTATGTTAGCTGCCGCCCAACAAGGGTATGCTAATTCAACTGAGCTGGCGGATTATTTGGTGTCTAAAGATATTCCGTTTAGAGAGGCGCATCATATTGTTGGTGAGGTCGTAGTCTCGGCTATTGCTCGTCAAGTTGCACTTGAAGACTTTACGCTTGAACAACTTAAAGTCTTTTCTGATGTAATTGAGTCTGACGTTTATCAACACCTTACAATAGATGCTTGTTTAGCTAAGCGTGAAGTGCTTGGAGGTACCTCATTGTCTAGCGTGATGTCAGCATTAGCAGACCAGCGTATTGATATCAAACAGCAAGCAATAGCTGGGGAAGTGGTTGGCAGTACAAGTGAAGGGCAGATGCAAAATGCAATGGGCTCTGTACGGTTAAGGTTGAACGCTCATAAAGCAGAATTAATGAATGTAAGGCATGCAAAACTATCTGATGTCGATGCTATTACAGCCATTGTTAATTATTGGTCTGATGAAGGTGAAACCTTGCCTCGAACCCGGTTTGATATCCTCAACAGCATTTTGGATTTCTCGGTTGCGCTTAATGAGGACGAAATTGTTGGTTGTGCCTCTTTATATATTTATGGCACTGGGCTCGCAGAGATTCGCTCTGTTGGCATTGAGCGTAATAATCAAGGTGTAGGACAAGGCAAGGCGCTTATTGATCATATGTTACTTAGAGCCCAAGAATTAGAACTTGAACGCGTTATTGTATTAACGCGTGTGCCCGAGTTCTTTAAAAAACATGGATTTAATGAACTTGAAAAAGAAACACTGCCTGAAAAAGTGATTAAAGATTGTGATGGTTGTCCTAAGCAGCAGGCTTGTGATGAAGTTGCCATGGAGTTTAACGTGATGTAATTATCGTGCTGAAGATAAAAATAAAAGGCGCCAATCGCGCCTTTTTACGTTTAATTAAAAAATATCATCCTCAAATTGATCTTCAATAGTGTTATCAGCAGAGAGTCTTTGCGATGACGAATCAACGTATGTGGTTGGTTGAGTGCCATCAATAAAATATTCAAATCGTGAAGTATGATCAGTTTTAGTCGTTAACAACCCAGTTCTAATATCGATGCGAACTGTTTTAATTTTAGGAGGCACTACCTTTTGCACTTCGGAAAAATCTCGTAGTGCGACGTCCATGAAATAAACCCAAGCCGGCATTGCACTTTTAGCACCAGATTCGGCGCCTTTTATTTGTGTTTTACCAAGATTTCTGTTTGGTCTAGTACGGCCAAGTACGCGTGATGGGTTATCAAAGCCAATCCATGTACTGGCGACTAGATGCGGACTAACGCCGGAAAACCATGCGTCTTTTGAATCATTGGTCGTCCCTGTTTTTCCGCCTATATCTTTGCGCTTAATAGTGTTGGCAACGCGCCATGCGGTACCAGACCAACCGGTCTTTTTAGACCAATTGCCACCACCTGTAATCACACTGCGCATCATTTCATTAACTAAAAATGCATTCTGCTGACTGATAACGCGTGGAGCCAGGTGGTCTTTATCAACTGAACATTGCTCAGTGAGCTCAGCTGCCTCAATTGGATTTCCATCATCGGGGGCTAGTGTTACAGCTTGCTCACATTGGTGACAAGCAATTAAAGGGTTAGCAAGTTCAATCAACTCATCGTTTAAACCAGTGATACGCTCAATGAAATAAGGCGTCACTAAAAATCCGCCATTGGCAAAGGTAGCATACCCTGTTGCTGCCTCTAATGGAGTGAGAGAAGCAGAGCCTAATGCCAGTGACTCACCGATAGGTAACTCGTCTTTCAGAAAGCCAAATTTGGTCATATGATTAATCGTTGCTCTGATCCCTAATTTTTGGATCAGCTTAACTGACATGACGTTTTTCGATTGTGATAAACCTAGGCGTAATCGTGTCGGACCGTTGTAAATGGGCGGTGAGTTTTTAGGGCGCCATGCCGAGCCTTGTGATTGATCCCACTGAGTAATAGGTACATCATTAATTATGCTTGCTAAGGTAAAATCACGCTCCATAGCGAACGAGTATAAAAACGGTTTAATGTTAGAGCCAATTTGGCGTTTGGCCTGTATTACACGATTAAATTGACTTTTATTAAAATCGAAGCCGCCAATAATAGCGCGCATAGCGCCGTCATATGGGTCGAGTGAAATGAGAGCACTACTTACCTCAGGAATTTGAGATAGATGCCATATACCGTCCCGATTGATGACACGAATGACGTCACCACGCGCGACAATATCACTGCTCAATTTTGGTGCTGATCCTTGATGGCTATCATCGATAAAAGGACGAGCCCACTTCATTTGATCCCAACTGACTATAATAGACTCACCAGTGGAAAGCACAGCTTGAAAGGACTGCTCCTCAATTAAGGTCACAATAGCAGGCTTTAAAGAACGTACATCACGCAGCTTTCGAATATTATTGGCAATGAGTGTGTTTGTATTATGCTGGCTAGACTCATCATCATTTTGTAATGCGAGAATTAATGCTTCAATATCTATTTGTTGCTCAGGTCCGCGGTAGCCATGGCGTAAGTCATAATTTAAAATGTTGGTAGCCACAGCAGACTGTGCGGCACTTTGAAGGTGAGATGGAACCGTAGTGTAGACATTGAATCCAGAAGAATATGCTGCTTCGCGGCCATAGGTTTCAACCATATGCGCACGGACCATTTCACCTAAATATGGTGCGTATAATTCAATTTTAGCCCCGTGACGTTTTCCGGTAATAGGTGCATTTAATGCAACGTCATATTGCTCCTCTGTAATAAATTTCAGATCATGCATACGTCTCAATACTAGGTTTCTTCGTGCTTTGGCACGAGTTGGCGAACGTATTGGGTTGAGTGATGATGGTGCCTTAGGTAAACCTGCAATCACTGCAATCTGCGCCAACGTAAGTTCATCAACCGTTTTTCCATAGTACACTTGAGCGGCAGCGCCAACGCCAAATGATCTATGTCCTAGAGGGATTTTATTTAAATAAGCTAATAAGATTTCATCTTTAGTGAGTTCTTGCTCAATGTTCCATGCTAGAAACACTTCACGAATTTTTCGAATGAAAGTTTTTTCTCGCGTTAAGAAATAATTGCGGGCAACTTGTTGGGTAATTGTACTAGCCCCTTGGCCTTTTTTCCCCGTGACAATGAGATTAATAGCAGCACGAACGATACCGATAGGATCAATACCCGGGTGTTGATAAAAGCGAGAATCTTCGATAGCTAAAAATGCCTGCTGCATTGTTAAAGGCACTTCATCAAATGTTAACGGAATA
>Ga0105355_10001181_pt1 | contig 24287 bp, 20 predicted proteins | sample GOMGulsemesocosm_2_FD_83508 | JGI IMG/M metagenome (GOLD analysis project Ga0105355, IMG submission 83508) | Methane-oxidizing microbial communities from mesocosms in the Gulf of Mexico - GOM9C Gulf of Mexico | ecosystem: Environmental > Aquatic > Marine > Cold seeps | place: Gulf of Mexico...
ATGCGGATCAAATACGGTATTGATTAGACAATTTATCATTTAAGATCAGCGATAAATTTACGGGTCGCCTTTCTTTTGGTTACTTTTCTTTGGCGAAGCAAAGAAAAGTAACTGGTGTGCATGCGCCTATGCTCAATTAATGAGATAAAGTTAAGAAGCACATCAAAAAATTCACTGAAGCTATAATTATTCGCTTAACTGACCAGTATTACCACCGCTAGGGTGGTTTTTAAGTATAACTGATTTAGTTCGTTAGTTTAACAGTAGCCAAAAGACATTAAACGCTTATAGCGATTGTCTAATAATGTATCGACATCTAAGGCTTGTAACTCATCTAACTGTTTGATCAATGTTTGCTTAACATTATCGGCCATCAGATCAAAGTCACGATGTGCACCGCCAAGAGGTTCATCGATAATATTATCAATAAGCTCTAATCCAAGCAGTCGATCAGAAGTAATACCCATCGCCTCGGCCGCTAATGAGGCTTTATCGGCGCTTTTCCATAAAATTGACGCACAGCCTTCCGGTGAAATAACCGAATAGGTGCTATATTGCAACATATTAACCGTATCACCAACGCCAATCGCCAACGCGCCACCACTACCGCCTTCACCGATAACGGTACAGATAACTGGTACTTTTAAACCCGACATCACTTTTAAATTCTTGGCAATCGCTTCAGACTGACCGCGCTCTTCGGCGCCAACACCTGGGTAGGCTCCTGGGGTATCGATAAGGGTAATGATTGGCATATTAAAGCGCTCTGCCATTTCCATTAATCTTAGCGCCTTACGATAACCCTCGGGGCGTGGCATACCAAAATTGCGTTTAACCTTCTCCTTGGTGGTGCGTCCCTTTTGATGACCTATAATCATCACTGGCGTGCCATTTAAGCGTGCAGTGCCACCAATGATCGCCTTATCATCGGCAAATGCACGGTCACCATGAAGTTCATCGAAATCTTCAAATACCCGCGCGATATAATCGTAGGTGTATGGACGCTCTGGGTGTCGAGCAAGCTGACTCACCTGCCATGGCCCAAGACTTGAGAATATTTTTTGCGCCATGCTGACACTCTTTTCTTCAAGCTTTTGTATTTCTTCGGCTAAATCGATATTAAGCGAACTATTGTTACTTACATTACGTAGTTCATCAATTTGCGCGTGTAGCTCTGCAATTGGCTTTTCAAACTCTAAAAAATTCTGACTCATTAATGATTCTCTTTAAATAGTGTCGCTAAGTTACAGCTTATAGTAGCTAACTATAGCCTAAATTAACTGAATTTAAGACGAACATGCTTATTTCCAAGCAAAATTCGTAAATTATCTAACAACTCATCGTCCGGTGTCACGCGCCATTGAATACCTAGCTGTAAATTGACCGTTGCTTCTGCTCGACTATAAAACACATTTACCGGCAGTGCACCAAACTGAAAAGGCGCTAATACTTGGCTAAAACGGGTAAAAAAATCGTCGCTGATTTGTTGTTGGTCGATCTTGATTTCTAACGCCGTTGCAAATCGCTCGCGCGCTGTTGCAATGTCATAGACTTCTTTGACCGACATTCTATTACCCCCGGAAAAATCATCAAAGCTGACCTCTCCCTCTAATACCAATATTTTGTCTTTTTGCAGTAATTCTTGGTACTTTTCCAGCGTTTCGCTGTATAACATCGCCTCAAGACGGCCACTTTTATCATCGATGGTCATAATGCCCATCTTCGAGCCGCGTTTAGTCACCATCACTCGAGAGGCAATAACAAGCCCAGCAGCCTTAATAACCTGACCTCGTTCGGTCGGAATAACATCCTTTAGTCGACAGCGAGTATAGTGACGAAGTTCCGATAAATATTGGTTAATCGGGTGTCCAGTTAAGAATAAGCCCAATGTTTCGCGCTCACCGTCGAGCCAAATTTTATCCGGCCAGGGCGCCACATCGACAAATTCATGTGTCACATCTTGATCATGGCTGGCCAACAGACCAAAGAGATCATGCTGGCCGACCTCACGGTCTTTAGCGTGTTGTAGCGATGCCTTAATCGCTTCGGGCAAAGATGCCATCATCGAGGCACGATGTGGTCCCAATTTATCCAGCGCGCCTGCCTTGACTAGTTTCTCCAAGATCCGTTTGTTAACGCGCTTGGGATTGACTCGACCGCAAAAATCAAATAAATCTTTAAACGGTCCACCTTCTGCCCTCGCCGCTAAAATCTCGTCAACTGGCCCTTCACCTACGCCCTTAATTGCGCCGATACCATAGACAATTTCTTCTTGCTCATTGACACTAAATTTGTACTGGCCAGAGTTAACATCGGGTGGGTGGAGCACCAACTTCATGCGCTCACACTCATCAACCAAGGTAACAATTTTGTCGGTATTGTCCATATCGGCCGACATTACCGCCGCCATGAAATACGACGGGAAATGGCATTTCATCCACAACGTTTGATAAGATACTAACGCATAAGCTGCCGAGTGAGACTTGTTAAAGCCATAACCGGCAAATTTTTCTACCAAATCGAAGATTTTCATCGCCAATTCGCCGTCGACCCCGTTATTTATCGCCCCCTCTTCGAAGGTCGAACGCTGCTTATCCATCTCTTCAGGCTTTTTCTTACCCATGGCTCGACGCAACATATCCGCGCCGCCAAGCGTGTAGCCAGAAAGTACCTGAGCGATTTGCATAACCTGCTCTTGATACAAGATAATGCCGTAGGTCGGCTCGAGCGTTTCTTTAAGTGATGCATGTTGCCATTGCTGATCCGGATAAGACACTTCTTCACGGCCATGTTTACGGTCGATAAAGTTATCAACCATGCCTGAGCCCAGCGGCCCCGGTCTAAACAGTGCTACTAGTGCGATAATATCTTCGAAACTGTCGGGTAATAAGCGGCTAATGAGCTCTTTCATGCCGCGGGATTCTAACTGGAATACCGCAGTGGTCTCAGAGCGTTTAAGCATGTCGAAGCACTTTCGATCTTCGAGATCGATAGATTCGATAAAAATGGGCTCGAGACCGTCACGAACCCGGCGTTCATTGAGCGGATCAAGCGCCCATTTGATGATGGTCAGTGTTCTTAAACCCAAGAAATCAAACTTGACCAGCCCGGCAGATTCAACATCATTCTTGTCAAACTGGGTAACAGGATTTTTACCCTCGTCATCACAATAGAGCGGCGCGAAGTCGGTGATGACGGTGGGTGAAATAACTACCCCACCGGCATGCTTACCGGCATTACGCGTAGTACCCTCTAGTCGCCGTGCCATATCGATGAGCTCTTTAACATCCTCATCGGCTTGATAAAGCTGTTCGAGTTGCGGCTCCACCTCCCACGCCTTGGTCAATGTCATGCCCGGCTCAGCAGGGATCAGTTTGGTTAAACGCTCGACAAAACCATAAGGCTGACCCATCACGCGGCCAACATCGCGCACCACAGCTTTAGCCGCCATGGTACCGAAGGTAATAATCTGTGATACCGCATCACGGCCATAAAGCTCTGCCACGTGATCGATGACCCGATCGCGGCCGTCCATACAGAAATCGACATCGAAATCCGGCATCGAGACACGCTCAGGGTTGAGGAATCGCTCGAACAATAGATCATATTCTAGGGGATCAAGATCGGTGATTTTAAGCGCGTATGCGACCAATGAACCAGCACCCGAACCACGTCCAGGTCCTACCGGTACATCATTATCCTTACTCCATAGAATAAACTCCATCACGATAAGGAAGTAGCCGGGGAAACCCATCTGGTTAATAACCCCAAGCTCAATATCTAACCGCTTGTCGTATTCGCCGCGCACTTCTTCACGTTTAGTCGCATCGGGAAACAGAAACTCTAAGCGTTCTTCCAGCCCTTCCTCGGATACCTTAACCAAGAAATCATTAATGTGTAGATCGCCGGTAGGATAATCAGGGAGAAAATACTCCCCTAGTCTCACCGTCGTATTACAACGTTTAGCTATTTCAACGGTATTGGACAGCGCCGTTGGAATATCATTAAACAATTCGCCCATTTCTTGTGGCGAACGTAAATATTGCTGCTCGGAGTAGCGTTTGGGCCGGCGCGGATCAGCAAGGCCATAACCATCATGGATAGCCACCCGTACTTCATGCGCATCAAAATCACTTTCGACCAGAAATACCACTTCATTGGTAGCAACCACGGGAATGTTTTGAGCGCTCGCTAGCGCAACGGCCAAGTGTAAATAGGTTTCTTCGTTCTCACGTCCGGTGCGCAAAAGCTCTAAATAAAAACAATCGGGAAAATGTTGTTGGTAAAACGCCAAACACGCGAGGGCTAAGTCTTCATTACCCTTGAGCAGCGCCATGCCAACATCGCCTTCACGGCCTCCAGATAAGATAATCAGCCCTTTGGCATGCTCTATTAGCCACTCTTTATCGATACACGGCTTGTCAAATACTTTACCACGCAGATAGGCTTTGGAAATTAATAGGGTAAGGTTCTTATAACCGTCATTATCCATACACAGTACGGTTATACGCCACGGAGCCTCATCAAATTCGTCACTAATTACCCACAGGTCGGCGCCAACGATTGGCTTTAATCCACTACCATGGGCACTGCCATAATATTTAACTAAGCCACATAAATTGACTAAATCGGTGACCGCCAGTGCTGGCATATTCATGTCAGCAACAGCGCCAACAATCTTTTTCACTTTGGCGACGCCATCGGCCATCGAAAAATCAGAATGAACACGCAAATGTATAAAGCTTGGGTTTAACACATCAGTTCCTTAACTTATAGTAAGCCGAGGGCTTTTTTAACGGGCTTAAAGCTCTTGCGATGATGCGGCGTAACGCCATGTTTTTCTAGCATTTCGAAATGGAATTTAGTTGGGTAGCCTTTATGTTTAGCAAAGCCAAACTGCGGATACTCCTTGTCTAACTCTGCCATTTCACGGTCTCTGGTGACTTTAGCTATAATTGACGCGGCGCTAATCTCTTCCACGCGTGCATCGCCTTTGACTATCGCTTGGCTCGACATGCTTAACGCCGGCACCCTATTTCCATCGACCAATACGTGCTGTGGTGTTATCGATAGCGCCTCTACCGCGCGGGTCATCGCTAGCATCGTTGCCTGCAAGATGTTGATATCATCGATTTCATCGGGTGTAGCACGGCCGATGGCGAAACATTTAGCCTTAGCGACAATTTCATCGAATAATAATTCGCGTTTTTTATCCGACAATTTTTTTGAATCTGCGAGCCCCTCTATGGGTTGCTCGGGATCTAGGATCACTGCAGCAGTAACAACATCGCCAACCAGTGGACCGCGTCCAACCTCGTCAACACCAGCAACAATAAGATGGGGGAAAATAAATTCGGCTTCAGTGGGCATAACTCTCTTCTTAGACTATTAATTAGCGCTCTTTTGGGCGATTAATTGCAGTACCTGTTCGGCGGCGCGTTCGCTAGCGTTACATTTTAACATGTCACCAATATCACTAAACTGATCGGTGATTTCCGTCATATCCTCGCTAAGTAAGCGACTCGCCTGAGCAACGATATTATCGATCGTTGCATCATCTTGGATCAGTTCAACCACCAACTCTTTCTTGGCCAATAGATTAGGCAGGGAATAGTGCTTAACCTTCATTAGTGGTTTGAATATCTTGTAAGTTAACCAATGGATCTTATGCGCCACCATCATTGGGCGATTGACCAATAGCCCTTCGAGTGTCGCGGTGCCTGACGCCAACATAATCGCGTCACTTGCCGCCATCACCTCACGCGAACGTCCATCAACGAAGATAATCGGTAACTCGGGTGCAATGACTGCCTTACGCGCTAAAAATTGCGCTTTGCGCTGTGCATTGACCAGCGGCATAATTAATTTTAGCTGTGGAAATTTCTCAACTAATCGCAAACCAGCGTGTAGATACATATCGCTATTAAATTTTAGTTCACTGGAACGGCTACCCGGCATCATCGCCAGATACTGCCCTTGCGATGCGATGCCTAACATCTCTCTGGCCGCCGTTTTTGTCACGTTGCCGTCGATTTCATCCGCCAAGGTATGGCCGATGTAAGCACAGGGAAAACCATGCAGGTCATAAAATTCTTTTTCAAAGGGCAATAGGGCTAACACCAGATTAGTTGCCGCGGCGACCTTGAAAATACGCTTTTGACGCCATGCCCAGATCGATGGACTGACATATTGCACCGTGGTTATGCCAGCATTCTTTAATTGCAGCTCCAGGCGTAAATTAAAATCAGGGGCATCGATGCCGATAAAGACATCAGGCGGATTGGCGATGAAATGGGCGGCCAAATGATCTTTAATCTTGAACAGGCGGCGCAGGCGGCTAAAGACCTCAACTAAGCCCATTACCGATAGTTCCTCCATGTCAAACAGGCTGCTACAGCCTTGTTCCATCATCAGAGGACCACCGATACCTTCAAAAGTAGCATTGGGATATTGACGCCTCAGCGCCTTGATAAAGCTTGCACCTAAAATATCGCCGGAGACTTCTCCCGCGACAATACCGATACGAATAGGACGAACGGCTGCCGAGTCTTGCGACTGAGCAACCGTTGAATTGACTGAAAAATCTGTTGCCACGAGTGTTCCTTTACGGCCTGCCAGGGAAGATTAACGAATAATGCCACGATTTGATGATTTGACGAAATCAGCAAATATCTGAACTTGTAACTCTTCGCTCGCCGCTAATTGCGCTATCGCCTCGCTTAAAGGTAATTGCTGCTTATAAAGCGTTTTAAAACCACGACGAATTGCCAATATGGCTTGTTTCTCAAATCCACGTCGTTTAAGTCCTTCACTGTTGATGCCGCGAGGAACGCAAGGCTGCCCCTGGCAAATAACGAAGGGAGGCACATCTTGGTTGACGTATGAAGTGGCACCAACAAACGCATGCGCGCCTATTTTAACAAATTGATGCACCCCGGTCATACCACCCAAGATAGCAAAGTCACCGACTTCAACATGGCCGGCCAAGTTAACGCTGTTGGCTAAGATACAATGGTTACCCACCACGCAATCGTGGGCGACATGTGCGTTAGCCATCAACAAGTTATCACTACCGATGCGAGTAATTCCTTGATCTTGCACGGTGCCACGGTGAATGGTGACCCCTTCCCGCACGATATTATTATCCCCCATCACCAAATGAGTTACTTCACCGGCATACTTCTTGTCTTGGCATTGCTCGCCAATCGAAGAAAACTGAAAGAAGTGATTATTACAACCAATAACAGAGGGTCCTTTAATCACCACATGGGATTCGATAATACAGTTATCACCTAGTGTTACATCGGCTCCAACATAGCTCCAAGGGCCAATAACAACGTTATTACCAATGTTTGCTTGCGGATGTACAAAAGCTAATGGGTCTATCACAATTTAATCCTTACGGGCACACATGATGTCGGCGCTACACACAATTTTATCTTCAACCAATGCTTTACATGAATATTTGGCAATGCCACGACGTTCCTTTAAGAACTCAACATGAATATGTAATACATCACCAGGCACTACCGGTTGCTTAAACCGCGCGTTATCAATTGCCGCGAAATAATACAGAGTATCGGCGCTTTTTTCGGTGGTTTTAAATCCCAATACGCCGGTTGCTTGCGCCATCGCCTCAAGAATCAACACGCCAGGCATTATCGGTTTACTCGGGAAATGCCCTTGAAAGAACGGTTCATTAATGGTCACATTTTTGACCGCATGTAGACCTTTACCGATTTCAAAATCAATCACTTTATCGATCAGTAAAAACGGAAAACGATGTGGAAGCAAATCCATGATTTCATTAATTTCAATCGGTGATAATTGGTTAGACAAAATAGTAATCCCTAATTTTTCAAATGTCGTTTAGTGGTCAATCAGCCTTAAGCTTATTTTCCACTACTTTAAGGCGTTTGGCCATCGCATCGAGTTGGCGATAGCGAACACCGTTTCTGCGCCATTCCTTGTTGGTCTGAGATGGCATACCGGAGGAGTATACACCAGCGCTATCGATATTTTTAATTACCATGGTCATACCTGTGATGGTGACCCCTTTTGCAATCGTTAGGTGCCCGCTAATTGCACACGCGCCACCGACGATACAGTTGTCACCGATCTGGGTACTACCGGCAAAAACCGAATTAGCCGCTACTGCGCAATGTTGACCCATGATCACGTTATGACCAATGTGCACTTGGTTGTCCAAGATACAGCCATTACCAACGATAGTATCATCGAGGGCGCCACGGTCGATGGTGGTATTGGCACCAACCTCAACGTTATCACCGACTTGCACGCCACCCGTTTGTGGGATTTTAAACCACTGACCGTTATTCGGTGCAAAACCGAAACCATCGCTACCGATCACCGCGCCGCTGTGTAATAGACACTCACTGCCGATACGTACACCATGATAAATACTGACATTAGCCCAGGTCTTCGTCCCTGCGCCAATAGTGGTGTCTTTACCGATAAAATTGTTGGCGCCAATATGACAGTTATCGCCAATCACTGCGCCAGCCTCGATCACCGTATTGGCGCCGATGCAGCAGTTTTCACCGAGGTTCGCACTCGCGTCAATCACGGCGCTAGCATGGACATCAGTTGAGGGCAGCGGCGTTGAATCAAGCAGTTGCGCCAAAATAGCATAGCCAACATAGGGATCGTTAACCACGATAGCAGTGCCAGTAAAGCCGTCGAGATCTTGCTCTCTTAACAGAACGGCGCTGGCATTAGACTCAAGCAACTGAGCGCGATATTTTGGGTTTGATAAAAAAGAAATCTGCCCTGATTGGGCAGATTTTAATGTGGCAATGCTGGTGATAAGAAGACTCTCATCACCAACAATATGTGCATCGAGTACACTGGCCAGTTCACTAAGACGAAACGCTTTCATCAAGCCTTACTTAGCCTTTGCAACTTGTGCGGCGACTTTTGATGAAATATCATTTTCTTTGTTGATGTAAGCAATCGCATTAGACTGCAGGATCACATCATACTTCTCGCTCTTAGCAATCGCATTAACCGCTTTCTGAACCTTGGTAAGTAACTTGTTACGTTCTTCACCTTGGCGACGACGAATATCTTCTTCGTACGCTTTACCTTTAAGCTGGTAGTCACTACGGTATGATTCCATTTGACGCGCCATCTCAGTTTTTTGCGTCTGTGTCATCAACGCGCCATCACGCTTTTGCTTTTCCACAAGCCCTTGCATTTTCTTTTCGATCGCTTGAATTGCTTCAACGCGCTCTTTGAATTCTTGCTGTAATTGCTGAGCAACCTGCTCGCGTTGTGGCAAACTTTTAAAGATGGTGCCCATGTCAATCACGCCAATTTTTTGCTCGAAGGCAAAGGCGGTAGAACTCATGCTAGCGCCAACTAATAGTGCGCCTAAAGATAATGCTGTTACTAATTTTTTCAAAACTTTCTCCTTAACGAGCGACTGTATGTTTTATTGTTGTTAACTACAATCGCCAAAATAATAAATTACATTCAAATATAACGAATACTAAGCTACAAATTTAAAAAGTGGTACCAATATTAAATGAGAACACTTCAAGTTCATCGCCTTTAACTTCTTTAAGCGGCCGCGCTAAACTAAAGACCATTGGCCCCATCGGCGATAGCCATTGTACTGAGATACCATATGAAGCACGGTATGCCCCAGCATCTGCAAAGTCATATATCTTATCAAACTCGCCGGCAGGGAAGGTACTATATTTATCATAGTCAAACTCCGTGTCCCATACATTACCCGCTTCAACGAACAGGCTAGTACGTACTGAACTGCCAGCACCTTCATCGAGGAACGGGGTCGGCACAAATAATTCGACCGTGGCTAATGCTAACGCATTACCACCGATTGAGCTGTATTTATTGATGCCAATTTGATTAGGATCGCCGTAAATCAAATTATTATTGCCGGTGATGTTGTCAATTGGACTACCGCCACCATTTTCGCCGGTGCCGTACAAATACACAGCCTTAGGGCCGACAGTATTTGATTTAAAGCCGCGTAATGAACCACTGCCACCTGCTCTAAAGTTTTCGTTGAAGGCAAATAGATGATCATTGCCCTTAATCTTACCATAACCATTACCGTAACCAAGTTTAACCTTACTCATCAATGAATAACGATGGTCGCGCGTTAATGGGTAATAATAACGGGATTCAAATGACAACTTAAAATATTGAATTTCGCTGCCAGGCACGGTCATTTTGCCACTTAAACTCGTTGAGCTACCCGAGGTCGGGAAGGTTGCTCTGTTTAGAGTAGTTCGCATCAAGCTAGCCGACATTTCAAAGCTATTAAATGCGATATCACCGTTATTTTCGCCGCCATAGACACTATAAAACGGCTTAACTTGCTCATAAGTATTTAACTTAGAGATGCCGTTATGGCGATAGGCCAAACCCAAGGAAATTCGCGTAACCGGATCTATCGGGAAACCGATATCAAATCCTAGACCGTAGGATTGGTTATTGTATTGCTCCATATCGGCACGGCCCGCGTCGTATTCAGACCAATACAAGTTAGCGCCAGCACTGATACCTTCGTGGGTAAAGTAAGGGTCCCTAAACGATAGATTAACACTCTTAGAATAATCGTTGGTATTAAGGCTTAGGCCAACACTATTACCGGTTCCCAAGAAGTTATTCTGCTGAATGCCAAGCTGTAAATTTAGCCCACCATAACTGCCATAACCTACACCAGCATTGAATGAACCGGACGGTTGTTCTTTAACATTAACTTCGACATCGACGCGATCATCAAACCCCGCTAATGGAATAACTTCTGTTTCCACGTCGTCAAAGAAGCCTAAACGATTTAGGTAGGCTTTTGAACTTTCTAGTAACTGGTTGTTTAACCAAGAACCTTCAAGCTGACGCATCTCGCGGCGCAACACTTCATCTTCGGTGGTACTGTTACCGTTGAAGCGAATCTCGTTAACGTAAACACGCTGTCCGGGTTCGATATTAAAATTAAGCGTGACCAACTTGGTTTCATCGTCGACATCGGGGTAGGTTGTTACTTTAGGAAAGGCGTAACCGAAACGGCCCAAGTAGCGAGAAATCATTTCTTCGGTATAGGTAACATCGGCGCCGCTGTAGGTACTTTCACCATTGATCGGCACTAATTTTTCAAGGATATCACGGTATTTGGCGATATCACCGATCAGGTTCACTTCCTTAATCTTGTAGATTTCACCTTCATCGAGGTTTAGCGTGATGTACAAGCCTTTTTTATTCGGGGTCATCGATACTTGAGTGCTATCGACGTTGAAGCGAATATAACCGCGATCTTTATAGAAAGACTCTAAGGTCTCAATATCCCCTTGCAATTTTTGTTTCTGATAGCGCCGTTCACCAAATACATTCCACCATGCGGTGTAATCGGTAAGCTCGAGCTGGTCTTTCAACTCAGCGTCGCTAAAAATCTTGTTGCCGACCAAGTTGATTTGTTCAATATCTGCCGCATCACCTTCTTTAAAGGTAAAATTAAGCTCAACACGGTTGCGGGCAAGCGGCGTAATGCTCGCTTCAACATCGGCTGAATATTTACCGACACTGAAATAGAAATCTTCAAGACCTTTTTCGATTTCGGTTAGCATGGTGCGATCGAGAGGTTCACCCACTCGGATACCAGAACCACCTAAGCTATCATTGAGCTGTTCATCTTTGAGGTCTTTATTTCCTTCAAAGTTGACCACTGAAATGGTTGCACGCTCTTTCACCTTGATGATCAATAAACCGTCATCGTGAGAGACCTGGATATCTTCAAAATTAGTTGATGCGTATAAGGCTTTGATAAGTTGTTGCACCGCGACAGTGTCGATATTATCACCTACCTTAACCGGCAAATGTAATAACGCTGCGCCAAGCGCCACACGTTGCAATCCATCAATACGAATGTCTGTCACAGTAAATGGCTGTGCAGCAAGCGAACTAAAACTAGTTCCTAAGAGGGCAATAGGTGCCAAAAGTTTTGAAAACTTCATAATGCTTTATTTTGTTATCCTTATTATTCGGCGCTGTTAAAGCCGAGTAAAATCATTAAAAATTGCAATGCTCATCAGCATAAACAATAGAGCGGCACCAATTCGAAAACCTACTTCTTGTATTTTTTCTGGCACGGGCTTGCCAGTTAAAAGTTCTATAACGTAATACATCAAGTGCCCACCATCAAGTACGGGCAACGGCAATAAGTTAATAATACCGAGATTAACGCTAATTAGGGCTAAAAAGCTTAAAAAAGCAACAAAACCATAGCTTGCGCTCTGCCCCGCGCCTTGCGCGATTGATAGCGGACCACTTAAGTTCTTTACCGACAACTCACCGGTCACTAACTGGCCAATCATCTTAAAGCTTAGCGATACCAACTGCCATGTTTTCTCAACGCCGATGACAAAGGCATCGAGTACGCCGTAACTCAAGGTTACTTGACTCGATTCCGGCCACGGCGTAAGTGTCGGACTAACTCCAGCAAATCCAACCATTTGGCCATTCCCATCGGCTTTTACCATTGGAATGAGGCTGGTGTTAGCGTTGCTACCATTTCTTTGATAGGCCACGTTAACAGAAGTTCCACCGCTTTGTTTAATTATTTTAACAAACTCTTGCCACTTGGTTATTTTAACCCCATTTAATGAGACCACCAAGTCACCAACCTGTAAATTTGCCGTGGCCGCTGGAGAACCTTTAGCAACCGCCGATAATACCAAGCTGGGCTGTGGGTAGTATGGCGTGAGACCTATCGAAGTTAGTGGGCTGTGTTTCTCCGGTTCAAATTTCCAATTGCGTAAATCTAACGTTCTTAATTGCGGCGTTGCCGTCGGACTTGAACGTACCATCATCGCTAACTGCTGATGGCCGTTCGCTGCCACTAAGGCTAAGTTGACTTCTTGCCAATTTCTGGTGTCCACACCATCGATGGTGACAATCTCATCGCCAGATTCGATACTCGCCGTCGCTACAATAGATTCAGGCATCACGGTGCCGACAATCGGCTTAATGCCATTTACGCCAATCAGATACATAAGCCAAAACGCAAAAATTGCGAACACAAAGTTGGCGATTGGCCCAGCCGCAACGATAGCCATTCGGGCGGTGACCGATTTTCGATTAAAGGCGCCATCGAGCTGTGTGCCCGGTACGTCTTCAACACGCTCATCGAGCATCTTGACATAACCGCCTAAAGGAATTGCCGCAATAACATATTCTGTGCCATCTTTACCAAGCTTGCGCCACAATACTTTGCCAAAGCCGATTGAAAAACGTTGTACGGTAACGCCGCAGCGACGCGCAGTCCAGAAGTGGCCATATTCATGAATAGCCACCAAGATCCCCAGCGCTAACACGAAAGAAACGAAGTTCCACAAAATAGCCATCATTGTCCTGCCCTCTTGGCAATAATTTGTTGCGCTAATACCCGAGCCTGTCGATCAACCGCAATGATACCCTCAAGGCAATTTGCATCAAGCTGGGCAGTCGTATCCAAGACACGCTGGTTTATCGCCGCAATATCGGTAAATTTAATTTGTTGGTTTAGGAATGCTTCGACGGCTATTTCATTGGCGGCATTAAGACTAGTGGTAGCGCCTTGGCCGGCATAACAAGCATCGATAGCTAATTTTAGGCAGGGAAAACGCTGATAATCAGGGCTGCTAAAAGTAAAATCTTTAAGCTGACTAAAGTCTAGAGGCTTGACGCCTGAATTTATCCGCTGCGGATAAGCCATGGCATAAGCGATTGGTGTCTTCATATCCGGTTGCCCTAACTGCGCGATCACCGAACCATCGATATATTGCACCATCGAGTGAATCACGCTCTGCGGGTGAATCACTACTTCAATTTGGTTAGGCTTGGTATCAAATAACCAGCGCGCCTCAATATACTCGAGCCCCTTGTTCATCATGGTGGCAGAATCCACCGAAATTTTACGGCCCATGGTCCAATTCGGATGAGCGCAAGCTTGCTCGGGCGTGACTTGTGATAGCGTTGATAAGTCACGAGTTAAGAACGGACCACCAGAGCCGGTTAGTAATAACTTACTCACACCAAGCTCAGTCAATGGGCAATAACCTAGCTGTTGCTGCGCTTGTTGCGGTAATGCTTGGAAAATCGCGTTGTGTTCGCTATCGACCGGCATTAATACCGCGCTCGATTGGCGCAATGCTTTGATGAATAACTCCCCCGACATCACCAAGGCTTCTTTGTTGGCGAGCAGCACGCGTTTATTGGCTGTCACAGCCGCCAACGTTGGCAATAACCCTGCGGCGCCAACGATAGCTGCCATCACAGTATCGACTCGCTCATCCTGACTCACCTCAACTAGCGCCTGTGTGCCTGTGCGCACCACTGTATCGCAGCTACTTGATAGACTACGTCGCAGCGCATTGGCAGCATCCTCATCAACCAATACCGCAAATGTTGGATTAAACTCTTCACACAACAGACGCATTTTTTCGACACTACGCTGCGCAGTTAATGCAAACAGCGAGTATTGTTGGCGATTTAGCCGAATGATATCGAGTGTACTGGTGCCGATAGACCCCGTGGCGCCCAAAATAGTCAATTGCTGCACAGTCATTACGCCACCAAGAAGAAATAACCTAGCGCGAACAAAGGTACTGCTGCGGTTAAGCTATCGATACGGTCAAGAATTCCGCCATGGCCAGGCAATAGATTACCGCTGTCTTTGATACCACTGCTGCGCTTGAACATGCTCTCGCTTAAGTCACCAAATACCGAGGCTAACGCGGTAACAAAGCCCAGTAACACTAACATGCTCAATTGGACGTCGTAGAAAAAACTATGCGAAATAACCACACTGAGCAACGCAGTAACCAAGCCGCCAAGCATACCTTCCAAGGTCTTTCCTGGGCTAACATTAGGCATTAATTTACGCTTACCTAAAGTTCGGCCAACGAAATAGGCTCCTACATCGGCGCCCCAAACGATGCCAAAGACTGCCGCGATTAAGTAACCGCCAAGCATCGGCTGATTATCATAACCATAGCTGCGTAGCGCGACTAAGCCAAGCCAAAATGGGATCAAGGTGAGTTGGCCAAATAAGCCTTTATAAAAATCACTCTGTTGCCAAAATGATTGCCCTTTCGGGTAACAAAACACCATAATGGCGCTAACCACCCACCATAACAAAGCGATAAACAACGCCGCTTGATAAACAGGATTGAGCTGTCCATTGAGCCATACAGACTCGATAGGCACCATAATACCAAAGGTAATAAGTAATAATGCTAGGCTTATGGTAAACACCACGCGATACATCCTAGTGGTGCTGTCAGTTGGTTTAGCCTGTTGTGCATGTGCGGGAATAAAAGCGCCCCACTCCCACGCGCCGAGTAATGTAATAACCGCCGCAAAAAATGGGAAAAATTGTAAGGGTAAAAAGAAAATGCCAGCCAGCGCTAATGGCGCCAACAATAAAGCCGTAATAATTCGTTGTTTTAACAAACCTAAGTCCTTTGTTAATTATTTTGAGGCAATTACCTGCTCGCTAGTACAGCCGAAACGACGTTCGACCCGTGAGAAAGTAGCGATAGCCTTTAAAAACTCGTTTTCATCAAAATCTGGCCACAGTGTATCGGTAAAATACAGCTCAGCGTAAGCGGCTTGCCATAGTAGAAAATTACTGATTCGACTATCGCCCCCCGAACGAATTAATAAATCTAGTTCTGGTAATTGCATGGTACATATATGTTGATTAATCGCCTCTTCAGTAATATCACTGGGGCTGATCAATCCTTGTTCTACTTGTCGTGCTAGCGCCTGACAGGCTTGGGTTATATCCCAGCGCCCACCGTAGTTTGCCGCGACATTCAAGATTAATCCACTATTGTGCTGTGTCAGTTGTTGCGCATTGTGAATTTTAGTTTGTAATTTTTCACTAAAGCGTGTGGTATCACCAATAATATTTAATTTAACATTATTGCGATTTAATCGCTTAATCTCGAGGGATAGGACGGTAAGAAACAGTTCCATTAACACCGATACTTCATCGGCGGGACGCTGCCAATTTTCACTGCTAAAAGCAAACAGAGTAAGTGCTTTAATTTTTAATTCGCTCGCCGTTTTAACGACTTCTCGAACCTTATCAACGCCCGCTTTATGGCCCATTACGCGGCGTTTACCACGCAGTTTCGCCCAACGCCCATTACCATCCATGATAATAGCGACATGTGACGGCAAGTGGTCACAAGCAAGTAATTGAGTTTTCAATTGTGCGCTCATTAAAGCTCCATAGACTAACGACGCTAAGATGATGAAAACAATACGCTGTCGCGATTGAGACCATTGTATCAGCTTAACAAATTAAACGTCATACCAACACGCATCACGTTTAAAAGCTAGCGAGTGTTTAGACTCGCTAGCTTTTTCACAACATTAGTTGCTTTATACCTCTAAAAGTTCCGCTTCTTTTTCGGCTAATAACGCATCCATTTCTTTTATATATTTATTAGTCAGTTCCTGGACTTGCTCTTCGCCTTTACGCGAATCATCTTCCCCAACTTCTTTCTCTTTTTCTAAGCTCTTGATATCTCCGTTAGCATCACGGCGGACGTTACGAATCGCAACACGGCCTTTTTCTGCTTCAGCGCGCACAACCTTGATTAAATCTTTGCGGCGTTCCTCAGTCAATGGTGGCAACGGAATACGAATAAGTGCGCCGGCAGAATTAGGGTTAAGCCCCAAATCTGAGCTCATGATGGCTTTTTCTACGGCAGCAATCATGGTGCTATCAAAAACGGTAATGGTTAACGTGCGAGCATCACCGACGCCAACATTACCTACCTGGTTTAATGGTGTGTCAGCACCGTAGTACGGCACAGTGATCGAGTCTAACAGACTTGGGTGGGCACGACCGGTGCGTACTTTTTGCATCTGAAGTTTTAGCGCTTCAACACTTTTTGCCATACGTGCCGCTGCATCATTTTTAATTTCGTTAATCACTCGATATTTCCTATTATTTGTCTAATTTCGTAATTAATGTACCAATATCTTCACCCATGATAACACTTCGTAGTGCACCAGGCTTATTCATATTAAACACCTTGATTGGCATACTATGATCGCGAGCCAGGGTAAATGCGCTAAGATCCATGACTTTGAGCTCTTTGTCTAACACAAAATCATAATCAATCTTTTTAAACAACTCGGCATCAGGGTTTTTCACCGGATCGTCTGAATAAACACCGTCGACCTTGGTGCCTTTGAGCACGACATCGGCTTCAATCTCGATACCGCGTAAACAAGCGGCGGAATCGGTGGTAAAGAATGGATTACCCGTACCGGCGGCAAAAATCACCACGCGGCCTTCTTTTAACATACTGATTGCTTCTGCCCAGTTATAAGAGTCACAAACCCCCTTAAGATCAACGGCTGACATTAAACGTGCATTAACATAGGCACGGTGGAGCGCATCGCGCATTGCTAAGCCATTCATTACCGTAGCCAACATTCCCATTTGATCGCCAACCACGCGATTCATGCCCGCCTGTGCAAGCCCTTCACCACGGAAGATATTACCACCACCGATGACGATACCAACCTGAACACCAAGTTCAATCAACTCTTTGATTTCTTGCGCCATGCGATCCAACACTTTAGGGTCAATACCAAAACCTTGTTCGCCAACAAGCGCTTCACCACTAAGTTTTAATAGAATACGACGGTAAGTCGGTTTTGGATTTGCAGTCATTTTTATGCCCTTTGCGTGTGTTATTACGTACAAAATACCGCTTACGCGGTTACTATCCTACGCTAAATTTAAGTTTTATCACTGAAATGTCAGCGACAATAATAAAAATTAAATTCACAGAGATATTGTTTAACCGATATTTATCCAAAAAAGACCGCGACATGGTCACGGTCTTTCTAGCAAATATTAGTCATCGACACTAATATTTTACGGGATCAGAATTACTTCTTAAGTGCAGCGATAGTCGCTTCAACTTCAGCAGCAAAATCTTCTTCTTTCTTCTCGATGCCTTCGCCTAATTCAAAGCGTAGGAAACCAGATACGTCAGCGCCGCTTGCTTTAAGCAAATCAGCAACTAATTGAGAAGGATCTTTGATGAAAGGTTGACCAGTTAGGCTGATTTCGCCAGTGAATTTCTTCATGCGACCAGCAACCATTTTCTCAGCGATTTCTTGTGGCTTGCCACTTTCTACCGCGATCTCGATCTGTAGTTTGCGCTCACGCTCAACCACTTCGTCAGAAACATCAGAAGGCTTAACGTAAGTAGGGTTTGCTGCTGCAACATGCATTGCAACATCTTTAGCCAATGCTTCGTCGCCGCCAACAAGATCAGCGATTGCGCCAATTTTGCCGCCATGTACGTATGCAGCTAGGTTGTCACCTTCGATAGTAACAACACGACGTACCGTCATGTTCTCACCGATTTTAGCAACAAGCGCAGCACGCTTAGCTTCAACCGTGCTTTCGCCTAGAGATAGTTCGTTAAGAACAGCAACATCGTTTGCTTTAGCTGCGTGAGCAGCCGCAACGATTTCGTTACCTAGCGCAAGGAAGCTCTTATCCATGCCCACGAAATCAGTTTCACAGTTAAACTCAAGCATAGTAGCTACGCCCGCTTCAACTTTAGTGAAGATTGCGCCTTCAGCAGCGATACGACCTGCTTTCTTAGCCGCTTTTGCTTGGCCAGATTTACGCATTAGATCGATTGCAGCTTCGATATCACCGTTAGTTTCGGTAAGGGCTTTCTTACAATCCATCATGCCAGCAGCAGTGCGGTCACGAAGTTCTTTAACTAATTTAGCAGTAATTGCCATTTTTCTTTCCTCTGTATTTGAATAAGACGCCAGGATAAACTGGCGCCTAATATGCTAATGATTTAGATCTAATAAATTAGATGGCCTAAATTATTCAGCTTCAACGAAACCATCTTGTTCTGCTTTTGCAGCAACAGTGTTGTTACGACCTTCGTTTACAGCAGCTGCAACAGCAGATACGTAAAGTTGGATAGCACGGATAGCATCATCGTTACCTGGAATGATGTAATCGATACCGTCTGGGTTAGAGTTAGTATCAACAACAGCAACAACAGGAATACCTAGGTTGTTAGCTTCTTTAACTGCAATGTGCTCGTGGTCAGCATCGATAACAAAAATCACGTCTGGTAAACCATTCATGTTTTTGATACCACCTAGAGACTTCTCTAGTTTTTCCATTTCACGAGTACGCATTAATGCTTCTTTCTTAACTAGCTTGTCGAAAGTACCATCTTGCGATTGTGCTTCTAAGTCTTTTAGACGCTTGATTGATTGACGAACTGTTTTCCAGTTAGTCAACATCCCGCCTAACCAACGATGGTTAACGTAGAATTGGTCACAAGAAAGTGCAGCTTCCTTGATTGCATCGCCAGCAGCGCGCTTAGTACCAACAAGAAGGATTTTACCTTTCTTAGATGCAGCGTTACCTAGCACAGCAAGTGCTTCGTTAAACATTGGAGCAGTTTTTTCAAGGTTGATGATATGAACTTTGTTACGTGCACCGAAGATGAAAGGCTTCATCTTTGGATTCCAGTAACGGGTTTGGTGACCGAAGTGAACACCAGCTTGTAGCATATCGCGCATTGAAACAGTAGCCATAATAAATTTCCTCTTGGGGTTAGGCCTCCACATACCCTGATATTCGAACCTTTAGCATCAATATGATACCTTGGCACCCCGAACACAGTTAGTGATATGTGTGTGATTTAAGATAAATGTAAATTTTTATTGGTTCTTTTAGCCAAGAGCATTAAAATTAGCGTTTAAACCAAGTTAAAATGATGGTTGAATAAAATCCCCGGCGCGCTTTATACCAAAATCACGCATAAAAAACAAGTTTTGACCGCATATTAGGTCAATAAAAATAGAGAATAAAGAATGGCTATTACAATTAAAACCAACGAAGAAATAGAGAAGATGCGCGTTGCTGGGCGACTTGCGGCACAAGTGCTGGAAATGATTGGCCCCTTGGTCAAGAAAGGCACGACCACCAACGAAATAAATGACATCTGTCACCGATTCATCGTCGAAGAGCAACAGGCGATCCCTGCGCCGTTAAATTATCACGGCTTCCCTAAATCGATCTGTACGTCAGTTAACCATGTTATCTGCCACGGCATTCCGGCTGACAAAAAACTTAAAGACGGCGATATCATCAATATTGACATCACCGTCATAAAAGATGGTTACCATGGTGATACCAGCAAGATGTTTATCGTTGGCAAAGGCAGTATCTTAGCCGAACGTTTGATTAGCACCACCCAAGAAAGCCTGTATCGCGCGATCAAGATGGTCAAGCCAGGGGTTCGACTTGGCGATATTGGCCACGCAATTCAAACCTATTGCGAAGGATTTAATTACTCGATTGTGCGCGAGTATTGCGGCCATGGCATCGGCAAAGAGTTTCACGAAGATCCACAGGTTGTGCACTATGGTAAGAAAGGCACCGGCGATACATTACAAGCGGGCATGTGCTTAACGATCGAGCCGATGGTAAATGCCGGTAAGCGCCATAGCAAGATGGCCAACAATGACGGCTGGACCGTTGTCACCAAAGACCGTTCTTTGTCTGCTCAGTGGGAACATACCTTGCTGGTTACCGACAATGGCGTCGAGGTGCTAACGTTACGCGACGATGAAGATTTACCAAAAGTTATTGAGCACGCTTAATTAATCTAATCCACTAGCTAGCAAATTTGCTGGCTAGTGTGTATTTTATCCCTTCATATCTCGCCATCACCTACGTCAAGGAACATCATGTTAGCGCCAATCGAATTCGTCAGCGAATTATCTCCTGTGGAGGTAATGAACCATTACAAGCAGACCATGCAAGATTTTTCTGATCGCGTATTGCAAGATTTCGAGCAAGGGAGAGACATCAGGGAGTTGCTGCATAGCCGCAGCCATTTTACCGATCAAGTGTTAGCACAACTATGGCAATATTTTGATCTCGATAGTCACGATCTTGCCCTAATTGCTGTCGGTGGATATGGTCGTGGTGAGTTACACCCCCATTCAGATATTGATTTGCTATTGCTAACAGCAAAAGCACCGAACAAATCACAGTGTGAACTCATTAGCCAGTTTATCACCCTGCTGTGGGATATCCGTTTCGATGTCGGGCATAGCGTGCGCACCATCAAAGAATCGATCAGTCTCGGTAAGGATGACATTACGGTTGCCACCAACCTGATGGAATCGCGCCTACTGGCAGGCAGCAGCGATCTATACAACGATTTAGAAGAAGCGGTCAATCATCCCAAATTCTGGCCCAGCAGTGATTTTTACTTAGCCAAGCGTGATGAACAAATTGCGCGGCATTTAGCCGGTGATTCGTTTGATCTAGAACCTAACATCAAGGCCTGCACCGGCGGACTGCGTGATATTCAAACGGTGGGGTGGATCGCCAAACGCCACTTTAAGGCCACGTTCATTGAACAGTTGGTAGCTCATGGCTTCTTTACGCCTGAAGAGCTCAGCCAATTGCTCGATTGCGAGAATTTCTTATGGAAATTACGCTTCGCCCTACATACAACCGCCAAGCGCGGCGAAGATAAATTATTATTTAACTACCAGCATGATGTCGCCACCGCATTAGGTTATTGTGATGACGAGGGTGAACAACTCGCTGTGGAAGACATGATGAAGCGTTATTATCAGACGATTCGTCAAATCACCGAACTATGCGAAATGTTATTACAATTGTTCAAACGAGAATTTTTGGGCCGAATAAAGCCACTAGAAATAGTTGATATTGATCAGCACTACCAACGCATAGGTCAATTTGTCGAAGCCAAGCATAGCGACATATTTGAGCGACCAGGGCAAATGGTCGAGCTATTTCTAAGCGCAGCCAAGGATCCACAGATAACCGGTATCTATGCTCCAACGCTACGTCAATTGCGCGCAGCGCGCGATGCATTGGATAAGCCACTGTGTGAGTATGGGGCCTGCCGCAAAGCGTTTATGACAATTTTAAAACATCCCAATGGCATTAGCGCCCTGTCGATGATGCATAAACATGGAATTCTCGGCAGTTACTTACCCGCGTGGGAAAATATTACCGGGCAAATGCAATTCGATTTGTTTCATGCCTACACTGTCGATGAGCACACCCACCGCCTGTTGCTTAATATTGACCGTTTTTCAAAACCACAGTTCAAGGAAGAGTTTCCACTGTGTAGCGTGTTAATTCATGGCATTGCCAAGAAAGGGCTGTTAGTGCTGGCTGCTATTTTTCATGATATTGGTAAAGGGCGCGGCGGCGATCACAGTGAATTGGGCGCAGAGGACGCATTAGAATTTGGTAAAAATCACGATCTCAATGAGCACGACTCGCGCCTTGTCGCCTGGTTGGTGGAGAACCATCTCACGATGTCAATCACCGCACAACGGCGTGATATTCATGATCCTGATGTGATTAATACTTTTGCCAACACGGTCAAAGATGAAACCCGCTTGGCCTATTTATATTGTCTTACTGTCGCCGACATTTGTGCCACCAACAACAGTTTGTGGAACAATTGGAAAGGTTCATTATTGCGTGAACTCTATTTCTTCACCTTGCGTGCCTTACGCCGTGGTAAAATGACCGATGTCGATGCCGAGCAGCGGGTCGAAGAGTACAAATCAAAAGCACTGCAGATTCTGAGTAACAAAGGCATGCAAAATGAATCGTTAGTCCAAGTAGAAGAGCTATGGAAAGATTTTAAACCCAATTACTTCTTGCGCCATACACCGTTAGATCTGGCCAATCATGGTGAAGATATTTTACTCAACGCGCGTGATGGTGTACCACTAATTAGCCTCTTTAGTAATAGCGGAAAAAGTAGTAGCGAGCTCTTTATTTATACGCAAAACGTCCCCAATTTATTTGCCAAAATCATGCGCGTATTGGGTAGCAAAAATGTCCAAATCAATGATGCACACATCATGACCACCGAATATGGCCACGCCTTAGAAACGTTTAGTATTTCAGAGCCCAATGGCGGTGCCATCGTTGAGCCTAGACGAATAAAGTCACTCACTCAAACGCTCAATAAAATGTTAACCAGCAGCAATTTCAAGGTACACAGCAGGCGCCGTATCGCGCGTCAAATAAAGCATTTTAATGTGCCAACACGTGTATCATTTATCTCCAATGACAACAGTAAAAATACGATTTTTGAATTGGTCGCATTAGACATGCCTGGACTTCTGGCTACCATAGGTGATGTATTTACCAAGCATAAAATAAACCTCGTTAACGCGAAAATAACCACCATCGGTGAACGGGTCGAAGATTTCTTTATCATCACCGATAAACAGGGCCTTGAGTTAACTGAAGAAAAACAGCAAACGCTGCGCCAGGCGCTAGTTAAAGCCATCGAAAAAATTAATCAATAAGGATAAGTAATGAGCAATTTACAACAGATCATCGAACATGCGTTTGACACGCGTGACCAGTTTACCGCACAGACAGCCAGTAGCGAAATACAAGGCGCTGTAAAGGCAGTCATGGCGATGTTAGACAGCGGAGAAGCACGTGTTGCAGAGAAAATTAGTGGCGAGTGGGTGGTACATCAATGGCTAAAAAAAGCGGTTTTATTGTTCTTTAAGCTACATGACAACATTGTTATCGATGGTCAAGAAACCAAATATTACGATAAAGTGCCGCTAAAATTCGCCAACTACACGCAAGCACAATTTAAGGAAGAAGGCATGCGTGTAGTGCCTCCAGCAACCGTTCGCCAAGGCTGTTTCATTGGCAAGAACGTCGTATTGATGCCCTCATACACTAACATTGGCGCCTATGTTGACGAAGGCACGATGGTCGATACTTGGGCCACTGTCGGATCTTGTGCACAAATAGGTAAAAACGTACATCTATCAGGTGGTGTTGGCATCGGCGGCGTATTGGAACCGTTGCAAGCCAATCCAACGATTATCGAAGACAATTGTTTTATTGGCGCGCGCTCGGAAATTGTTGAAGGGGTTATTGTCGAGGAAGGCAGCGTCATCTCAATGGGTGTTTATATTAGCCAGAGCACAAGAATTTTTGATCGTGAAACCGGCACCATCCACTATGGCCGCGTACCAGCGGGCTCAGTGGTTGTTTCTGGCACACTGCCTTCTGCCTGCGGTACTTACAATTTGTATGCGGCGATAATCGTTAAAAAAGTCGATGCTAAGACCAAAGCAAAAGTAGGTGTTAACGCACTACTACGCGGCGTCGAGTAACCATTAGTGAATGCGCTTATGTATTAACC
>Ga0105355_10001182_pt1 | contig 24255 bp, 18 predicted proteins | sample GOMGulsemesocosm_2_FD_83508 | JGI IMG/M metagenome (GOLD analysis project Ga0105355, IMG submission 83508) | Methane-oxidizing microbial communities from mesocosms in the Gulf of Mexico - GOM9C Gulf of Mexico | ecosystem: Environmental > Aquatic > Marine > Cold seeps | place: Gulf of Mexico...
AATGGCAAATTGCCTTACTACTTTGTAGTTATATTCGGGGTGATCAAATGCAGTGCTCATGATCAGATTCCATTTAACAGCGAGAATTGAGGGGTTTAAAAAACGGCGCAATTATGATCTTTCGTACACAACTTTGCAAACGAAGGATGACAAAACGCTTAACTAAAACAGCAGCTTAGCGCTTTTGATCTAGTTCTAGGTTAATTAATGAGCATGTTTTGCGTATCTATTACTGAATGACTCTGTGCCAGTATGCAAAAGTATGCCAAAAACTACTCTTATAGAGAATGATAGAAGGCTTCAGCAAGGTTTTCTTGATCTGGGGCAACTTTTATTGGTTAATTGGCCTAATCGATCCAAATAGGAGTGAATATTATGGAACTTATACAAAATGGCCCCATAGACGGGCCCGTTTATCTTTTTGCTCATGGTGCTGGGGCGGATATGAATTCTGAATTCATGACGCAAGTAGCTGAAAAGCTTGGCGAAAAAGGAATTCGAGTGGTTCGCTTTAATTTCCCCTATATGATTAAGCGAGCTGAAGATGGTAAACGTCGACCACCTGATCGCGCATCAAAATTACTCGCGGCGTATGAAGCCGTTATTAAACATCTTAATTGCCCTGTGGTTCTTGGCGGAAAATCCATGGGCGGGCGCATGTCTTCAATGCTATTGGCTGAAAATGCTTTGCGAGAAGGTTGTGATCGTTTATTCATTCTAGGCAGTGCCTGTTTAGGATTTCCTTTTCATGCAGTGGGAAAAGATCCAAAAAACCGCTTAGACCATATGGTAGAGCTAACTGAGCCATTATTAATTGTACAAGGCACTCGCGATACAATGGGCACTCAAGAAGAAGTGCAGAGTTACATAGAAGAAAATAGGGTGAATTCGTCGGTGCAGATGAGTTGGTTAGAAGATGGTAACCATGATTTAAAACCCAGAAAGGCTTCAGGTTTCAGCCACCAAGAGCATATAGACAGTGCTATAGATCAGGTAGCTGAATTCGTGCTGGCTTTGAATAAATAAAACCAACACTGGCTTAAAAGATCAGGCGGTTAGTACGGTGATCTTCTCGGTAGTGGTCAGAATCGGCTTAATGGCGGCGATGACATTGCGACGCTCTTCAGACCCTTGCCATTTTTGCCAAGCGGTTAAGCTAGTCCAGTTTGTGATGATTACTCTGTGGTTATCATCGCTAGCATCTTTAAAGTTCGCCCCAGAGATATAGCCAGGTGCTTCTAAAATTGCACGCAAAGTATCTTTAATCGCTGCGTCGTAAGTGGATCCCATGTCCTGAGCGATTTTACGCTCAATAATTACCTTGATCATTGCCCTGCCTTAATAATGATTTTAAAAATTGACTCTACCGTTAAGTTATAGGGCCTGACGGGGGATTTTTCAATCGTTTAGTAAGTAAAGTTAGGTAGAACGAAGGATTTCCTGATAATAGTGCTCTTTTAATCGACACTTCCTCCCCTCCTTAGCGTTTCAAAAATATTTATTTGCCTGCTTCGAATATTAATCAACTGCGCATCAGGTGCCAATGAAATCTGTTAGTTTTCATTGATATGGGTAGCAAGATTATAAGACCCACGATGTTGCGGAAGAAGACAGCTTGCTGGATCGATAGGTAGTGTAGGTATACGGGCATTATTATCGACGGGTAGTTTACTTAAGGGGTGAGGATTCGAATAGTGCAATATATTAACAGATAACTACACTGATAATTGCGGCCGCGCAGTCTTGCTCTGAGCTAGTTATGCTGTAAACTGCCGCTCAATATAAACTGTCCAATCCGTCAGGAAATTGAAATGAATAAGGTGTTTATAAGCGCTCAGCAGCTTTTAGAGGACTCTTTTAAGTTAGCTCTGCAAGTCTATGAAAGTGGCTTTCGTCCTGATTATATCGTTGGTGTTTGGCGTGGTGGTGCTCCAGTAGGCATCGCGGTGCAAGAGCTGCTGCATGTTTTAGGGACTGAATCAGACCATATTGCTATTCGCACTTCCAGTTACACCGGTATTGGCGAGCGCGACAAGCATGTTCGAGTGCACGGACTAACCTATTTAATTAAACGGGTAGAAAGTGAAGATAGCCTGTTAATTGTCGATGATGTGCATGATAGCGGTTTAAGTATTGAGCAAACCATTGCGGATTTAAAAAGGGCATGCAAGAAAAATACTCCCGAAATCCGTGTTGCCACACCTTACTTTAAACCTGATAACAATAAAACGGATCGTATTCCAGATTATTACATTCATGAAACTCATGATTGGTTGGTATTCCCTCACGAAGTGGATGAGTTGAGTGAGGAAGAAATTCGTCAGCACCGTCCTGAACTTGCGGGCATTATGGATAAGATCGTGCACTTGAAAAAGTAGCAGGTATTAGGCAGCTATATATCGTCTTAAAATACAGAACAAAAAGAGGGTGCTAACTATTTGGTTATCACCCTTTTTTATTGCTAGTGACTAAACTGAGCCTGTTTTAGCGAGCTAGTTTGATTCATTACTTTGGCTTGTTACTGCAGCAGTATTCTCCCCGAGTAACATGAATTGGGCTACAGTTTAAGGGATTGGCAAATTAACGATAATTAATTTATGAAGGTGATCGCCTCATTATTAATCAATGAGGCGAAGGTTAATTTAACCTTGTTGATGCAGTTTATTCATAAATGTGTAAACGGCCTGTTTAGTCTTATTTTGGCGCTTTAGGTGAGCGATAGTATGTCCAAATAGGTGTAATATTATTGCTATGGAATGACCCACGAAAAATAATAAAAAGGTCTTCATTTTATGACAATAGGACAAAAAGCTTCCGATACAAACAGTCGGATTGCGGTAAATTATCCCGCGGCCTTACTACGGTTATGCCAGCGTGAAGGTATAAATAGTCAAACTATATTAGAGAATACAGACTACTGTGCAGAAACCTTAGAATCCACCAAAGGTTTTATTCCCTTTGAACAGTATAAAGAGATGATTCATAACGCTTCTGACGCATTTGATCAACCGCATCTTGGTTTACTACTGGGTTCAGAATTAGGTCTTACCACTCATGGAATGGTTGGCATTGCAGCATTGGCGAGCCTTACTTATGGTGACGCGATTAAACTCACCTCGCGTTTCTTTAAATGCCGCTTTCCTGTCATAGAATGTATTTATAAAGAAACGGATGAGTATGTCTGTTTAGAATTACAAGAACGCATTTCTATAGAGAGGGTAAAGCCATTTCTAATTGAAAGTATTTTTACCAGTTTAAGGGATGTATCTAAGCTGTTGATTAACGATCATTATGAAAAAATAGAGTTTGAATTTGACTTTTCCGATCCTGGGTATAGTAAAGAATATGTTAAGATTCTTGGTGATAATATTAAGTTTGACCAGCCAGTGAGTAGGATGACTGTACCAAAAGCTGTCAAATTCATCTGCTTAAAGATGGCCGAACCCTTAACGCGAGAGCTTGCAGAAAAGAGTTGTGAAAAAGTATTAGAAAATTTCTCACAACAATCCTGTATTTCTGAAAAAATTCGAATGCTACTGTGCTGTGACGAGCATGAATTATTAAATTTCACTTTCCCTCAGATGGAGAAGATAGCCGCGCATTTAAATATGAGCCCAAGAACATTAAGGCGGCGTTTGAAGCTAGAAGGGACCTGCTTGCAAGACCTAATAGATGAAATACGAAAGAAGTTGGCCTTACGGTATTTGACAGAAACGCAGCTAAGTATTACTCAAATATCTTCCCAGCTAGATTTTAACGACGCATCTTATTTCTCCAGATCATTTAAGCGCTGGATTGGTGTTACACCCAGTCAATATCGCGAAGGTTAACTATGGAAAAATACCTTTAAATCGACTAATGTAAGTAGACACATACCTCTAGTTGAGCGGTGAACCCTCGTTACATGTTGTTCTTAGGTCGATAATGCCCAAAAAGAAAGTTCTACGCTTAATTACTGCTCTATTTTTCTCTTCTATTTTTTCGGTATCATTTGCTGAATCCCCATATACTTGGTACACATTTAATATTCCCCCTTTTGGTTCAGAATCAGAGCGGGGTATTGGTTATGTTTTGGCTCATGCTTATATTGATGCGGGATTCAAAAATGAAGTCATCTTGACAACTCCTGCGAGGTGGTTCAATGATATGCAAAATTCTAATAATAAGGAATTTTGCACTACTGGTAGTTGGAAGTTACCCAAAACAGATCACCGTGTATATTCGAATTCTATTCTTAATACAGTCGATTATGGTATTGCAGTACGGTCTAAACTGTATAAATATTTATCAAATAATGGTGAGCATCGGATTGTTTCAATTACCAAGGCGATACACGCAAGCAAAGTCTTCGGGCGTATGGTTATGTTAAATGGTCGCCCTGTGTTTGGTAAGATGAATGAGCTTCTTGAACAAGGCCGGTTAGATCCCAATACACAAATCGCTTATGTTACGGCTTCAGAAGGTTCAATAACTTTATTGAGAATGGCAGATGTTGATAGCAGAAATGTTGGCAGCGTTTTATTATTTCCTGAAGAATATCAAATGTTTGATAATGCCTATCCCAATCACTCTCTAGAGTACTTAATGCTATCCGAGGGCAGCAGCTTCGCGCCTATTAGAGCGAGCTGCCCAGATACCCAACAAGGCAGAGCGATTATCGCTGAGATTAATAGAATGCTAAATGATGGCCTTAGAACGGAAGTCTTTAAGCTGTTTTTAGAGGCGCTGCCTAATATCAAAGAAATTAAACAGCAAGCCAAAATAAACCAGCAATGTATTAAAGATAGTTCTTGCAAAGACCCCCTTACGGATTACTGATTTTACATATTTATTACTTGTCTATCAGCTACTAGATTTTGAGTGAATATAATCAAGGGCTTTAAGGCGTTTTAATTCCCTCTTTGTCAGAGCTAAATCATCGATTGCCTGCTTTTCAAAAGCAATTATTTTATCGTCGTCAGTTAAACCCGAAGCATCACTCCATTGTGCTTTTAACATTTCATAAGCTTGTTTTTTTTCTTGCCAATCTTGACGATCAAGGTCGAGCTGAGAGAGTCTATTTGCCGCGTCTTCACCGACCAGTTCAACTCTCAGATTATGAATCACTTCCTTATCTGCGTTCTCTGCTTTTAATAGCGCAGTTTGTTGCTGTAAATTTGTTAACCGTAATGTTTTCTCTTGGTTCTCCAGCACCTGAGCAGGTAGAGGATTGTTTTCTTGTTGTAAATAATTACTTCTCAAATTTTCTTGCTGGCCAAAAAATATTTTATTAATTTCTTCTCCTAAATAAAAAGTCCGAAGGTTGGCAATTTCACTGGCGACCCATTGTGGATCATCTTGCATAATTTGTATATCGAGTCCCTGACTAAAGGTGGAGTATTCATTCAAATAGTCTGTATATTGCTGTAATAAATTCAATGCTTGGTCTTGAGCAGGCTGGGATAGTTGTTGACGAATATGATCAGCAATAATGGCATTAATTTCCTGTTGAGAGCGGTCTCCTGTCATCATATAAAAATAATCAAAGCGTTTTCTAATTTCATTCGTAATTATTAATGAACCATCTGCTAATGTCGTTAGTTGACCTCTTAACTCAGTATTGCTTAAATATTTTGGGAGATTAGCAGTAAAGTCCTGAAAGGGGCTATTTGGCCTAGCAGGTGTAGAAGTAGGATTTTGGTTCTGATATTGTTGTGTTGTTGCAGGTTTTTTCAGTACCGTCTCTGTAGATAAAGTGACACTCTCGAGAGGATTTGTTTTTATAGGGCGGCCTGTATTATACAAAAGTACAATTGCCAGTAAGGAGATGCCGCTGGCTATTGACCATTTATAGTGAGTATTCATCGTTCAATTCGCCTTAATTAAGTCTGCGAGAAATATGGGTGCTGAGAGTAGGGGAGCAATACTGTACTCCCCTAAACGAGAGTCTTATTACAATCCCGCTCTCTTTAAGCGATTGGCTTGAGTTACAAATATTGAAGGCACATCAACAAACGCTGCAGTCATACCAGCGGTTTGATTAATCGCATCATAATGATTGGTGCGGTAGTCATCACGCAAGAATTCACCTAATGCTTGCCCACAAGAAGGAACAAGACCATCCCAAACGACATCCTTTGGCATAAACAGCTTAACAATAGGAATCATAAGAGCATCTAATGGATCTAATATTCGAGTAGCTGCTTTTTTACCCCCCCATGAATAATAACGCACGCCATTTACGATGTGTTCGCCACCACCTTTATGGCCGTCAATACCACTGTTGATGATGCTGCAATCTACCGTGGGCATAGCCTGAGGATATAATGCATTGAAACGATCATAATCTTCACGGCTTGCAGAAATTAATAACGCTTTAGCATCTTGATTTTCTTTCGCTGAACTATTGTAATCACCGTCGCTAGCATCGGCAGAGCCCCATTCAATAAAGTTAAATAGGCCACTAATCATTGCGACCCCAGCTGTCTTAAGGAAAGTATCATCTTTAATTGTTTCATCAAGGTTTTTGGCAAAGTGAGTGCCTTCGTTCATGCAGTGAGTACAGCTTATTGATGCAACCCATTCAGGTCGAAGAGCAGCGACATAACGAGCAGCAGTAGCACCTTGGCTATGGGCAATAAGGTTGACCTTCTTGGCACCTGTCATGGCCATGATCTCTTCAACACTGGTTAATAATTCTTCACCCCGAGTTTCATGTAGTGCTAGCGAGCTTAGATTAGTCACATAAACCTCAGCGCCTTCATCACGAAGTTCATCAGTGATACCGTGCCAATAATCTAGAATGCCAAAGGCGTTATCAAAAGCAAAGGCTCCGGGAACCATCACAATAGGGTATTGTGTTTTTGCGTAGGTCGGTTCTTTTTTCCAGAAGTTGAAGAAGCCAGCATTAGCGCTGGGTATCAGGCATAAGAGTAAGAAAGTTGCAGTCAGTGAAATGCGCAGGTTTTTCATTATTTTTATCCATGCAATTTAGTTTAGCCAAATGGCGAGTAGTAAATTAATGGATATAGACTGTGAGCGCTTGTACTTGGTGGCCATAAGTTAGGAAAATCTGGCCAATTTTTGATCGTTAATATGGCCGGAGAGCGCTCACGTTAAAGCGGTCAATTATTGAAGAATATTTGGATTTTGAGTGCTATTGAGTGAGGGATGCTGAGTATGAAGAAGATATATTCAGGGTGAATATGATTAACTCACGCTGTTAAATTAATTCTAACAGCGTAAGTTGCAATCTTATTTTTGCCAAACCCCTGTTGGGATTAAGCCTTCAAGCTGAGTTATTTTCTCATCACGCTCAATACTGTTTTGCGCTGTGATGGTTACGTGTCCTAACTTACGAGCAGGGCGGGCTTCTTTGCCATAGCTATGAACATAAGTTTCTTCCATCCCTTCAGCGGCTGCCGTTGGGCTTTCATCACTGATCACATTGATCATTGCTGTGGCGGGAAAGCGAGACTCGGTTGAGGTGATGTCTTGGCCAGACACTGCTAGCATGTGATTGCGGAATTGGCTGGTAACAGCTCCTTCAATCGACCAATGCCCTGAGTTATGAACTCGAGGTGCAACTTCATTGGCAATTAAATTGTCTTCTACTTCAAACAACTCAAGTGTAATGGTGCCAACATAATCTAGGCTAGTAGCGATCTGTTCAATATAGCGTTCAGCAATTGCTTGCTTCTCAGCACTGAAGCCGTGAGCAGGATAAAGTGAATAGCGCAAAATGCCTTCATGATGGATGTTTTCCGTCATTGGCCATACTTTAATATCGCCATTCTCACCACGGCAACCAATCACTGATATTTCACGAATGAAGGGTACAAAAGCTTCAGCAATGAGTTCACGATTGCCAATTTCATCCCAGCAAGCTTGTGCATCATCGGCTTGACGCAAGACGAATTGGCCTTTGCCATCGTAACCTTCAGTTGTGGTTTTCATGATAATCGGTAAGCCAAGCTGTGCGATGGCATCATGAATATCCGCGAGGCTGTTTACAGCATGAAATTCTGCAGTAGAAATACCGGCAGCACGTAAAGCGTTCTTTTCGGCAATACGATTTTGGAAGGTTTTAAGAGCCGTAAGACTAGGAAAAACCTTAGCTTCAACACTTTCCATTTGCGCAACGATATGAGCGGGGATGTTTTCCGTTTCATAGGAAATACGGTCATTCGACGTTAAAAATTCTTGTAGACTGGTTTCATCAAAAGCGCGCAAATCGTACAGATTGACACTTAGATCGGTTTGCTCAGCAATACTGTCTGCTAACATTTGACCCAGTTGACCATTGCCTAAAATGCCTAATGTTTTAACTTTTGATTGGTTAATATTAGTGCTCATTAGTCTTCTACCCTTGGATCAGGTTGACTCAATATTGTATTTGTTTGGTTCAGTTGGAACTGAAGAATGCGTTGTGTCAATTCAGCATCGCTGGTCGCCAATATTTGTGCAGCCAATAAACCTGAATTTTTAGCACCGGCGTCGCCAATGGCTAATGTACCGACTGCAACACCACCTGGCATTTGAGCGATGGATAGCAATGAATCTATGCCATTAAGGGCTCTGGATTTAACCGGAACACCTAACACAGGGAGTACAGTTTGAGACGCGCACATTCCTGGTAAATGAGCAGCACCGCCTGCGCCACCAATAATGACCTTTAGCCCACGGCTTTGAGCACTTTTAGCGTATTCGAACAATAAATCAGGGGTTCGGTGAGCGGAAACCACATTTACTTCATAAGCGACTTCCAACAAATCGAGCATGTCAGCAGCATGCTTCATAGTTGGCCAGTCACTTTTAGAGCCCATAATAATGCCAACGAGCGCAGTCATAGTATTGTCCTAGCAGATCGAGAAAGGCGCGGATTCTAACACAAAGCAAATAAAAGGGCGATTGAGTCTGAGTGCTTTAGGCGACCAGCCCTATTGATCTTAAGCGACTGTAGAAAATGCGGGTCGCTTAAGAGTAAAGAGCTCAACTAGAAACGCAGTTTTTTCTGTTGAATGTCATTTAGCATTTGTCTATCGAGAGGGACAAAGAGCTGCTTTTTAGGTGGCATAACAAAGATAGCTTCTTTGACTTGATCTAGATCGTAATGTTCTTTTTTGAGTTCAACCTTGCGGTATTTAAATGTGCCAGTGATTTCTTCTTGTTCGCGAATACGAATAAAAATAGGCACAGCATAAGCAGGAAGCTTCTCGTGTAAATGGCGCGAAAAAGCGGCAGTATCAAAATTATTAATATCTTTTAAGGTCAGAGCCGCCATGCCTGCTCGGCCATCGGTTCCTGGGATCTCAACCCCATAAGCGACACTGTGTTCAATACCTGGGTATTCGTTGGCAACAGCTTCCACTTCTGTGGTTGCAACGTTCTCACCTTTCCAGCGAAAAGTATCGCCCAAACGATCGGCAAAGGCGATGTGTTTGAAACCTTGGTTGATCACCATATCGCCGGTATTGAACCAGCGGTCTTCCGTTTTGAATACGTTTTGCAGGATCTTTTTCTTCGTCGCTTCAGCATCGGTATAGCCTTCAAACGGCTGCTTGGAATTGATTTCAGTAATCAATAAACCAGTTTCACCTTTTTTAACCGGCTGCATAAACCCCTGTTGATTACGCACAGGCTCATCGGCTTCAATGTTGAATTCGACAATATTATAAGGAAGAGGGCAAACCCCTGCTGTGCAGTCTAGGTTTAAGGCATTAGTGAAGACTAAATTGCATTCACTTGCACCATAAAATTCATTGATATGATCGATGCCAAAGCGCTGTTTAAATTCCATCCAAATATCCGGACGCAAACCGTTACCAATAATGGCGCGGATTTTATGATCCTTATCGTTTTCTCGCGATGGGCTATTGAGTAAATAGCGACACAGCTCACCGATGTAGCAGAAAGTGGTTGCTTGATGCTGGCGAATTTCATCCCAAAAACGACTGACACTGAATTTTCGACCAATCGCTAAGCAGCCTCCTGCGCCTAATATTCCCGCCATCGCTACAGTGAGGGCGTTATTGTGATAAAGCGGTAGGCTCAAATACATCACATCATCACGGGTTAAACGCATTGAGGCGAGTCCCATTCCTGCCATGGATTTATGCCAGCGATAATGGCTCATGACTGAGGCTTTAGGCAAGCCAGTGGTACCCGACGTAAAAATATAAAAGCATGGCTGCTTCATTTGGATTTTGTTCGTGGTCTCAGGATTATCTTCTGATTGCTGGGCGCTGACGACGGCCATATTTTGATAAAAACTAGGGCAAGCGCGAGTACCAGAATCTTCTAAATAGTGTAGCTGGGTTCGTAGTGGGATTTCTAGGATTTCGATTACCGAGGCCATTGCTTCAATTTGTTCTTCGCCAATTAACATCATTTTTGGCTGCACAAGGTTGATGCTATGGAGTAATACTTCGCCGCGTTGGGAGGTATTAATCATGGCCGCAATTGCCCCGGTTTTTACCACTGCCAACACAGCAATTAAGCATTCGGTGCGGTTCTCAATGTTAATGCCGATGGTATCGCCCGACTGAATACCTTGGCTGATGAAATAATGCGCATAGCGATTAACCCAAGCATTGACTTGGCCATAGCTAAATTCATCTTGCTGATAACGAATTGCCGGTGAATCAGGGTGCTTACGGGCATGCTCTTCTAAATGGCTACCGATGGAGCGGTAGCTATCTGGTTTGGCGCTGATCAGAGTATGCAAACCTTTGACGAGAGGCGCGATAGCGCCTCCTTGAAAAAGAGCATTACGGATAATATTGGTGAAACTCACCGTACGGGCTTGCATAGAATTCCTTATTTTAATTCGCTGGATGACTTATGTAATAAACGGCGAGCAATGATTAATTGTTGTATTTGCTGGGTGCCTTCAAAGATATCGAGAATTTTTGAATCTCTTGCCCACTTTTCTAATAATTCATCTTCACAATAACCTACGGTACCTAATAATTCGACGCATTTTAAGGTGATGTCGTTGGCAGCCCGGCCTGCTTTCGCTTTTGAAATGGAGGCTTCAATGGAATTTGGCTGGCCGTTGTCGGCCATCCAGGCAGCTTTGATAGTTAATAATCGCGCGGCTTCGAGCTCGGCTTCCATACGGTAAATTTCCGCTTTTAATTGCGAACCTAGCTTGGCAGGACGTTTGTAATCAATATCAATGCCTTGTTCTTTTAATAGTTCCTTGGTGCGTTCGATGGAAGCCGTTGCAACACCAACTGCCATCGCAGCGACAACAGGGCGGGTATTATCAAACGTTTGCATAACCCCAGCGAAACCTTTTTCGGCATTTACTTCTTCACTGCCTAATAAGTTAGCGCGAGGAACACGGCAATCATTAAAGCTTATGGATGCGGTATCGGAAGCTTTAATGCCTAGTTTCTTTTCTAAGCGAGTCACTTCCATACCAGGGGTGCCTTTCTCAACTACGAAGGACTTGATGGCAGCCTTACCTAAGTTTTTATCGACAGTAGCCCAAACCACAACAGCATCGGCGCGCTCACCTGCAGTGACAAATATTTTTTCGCCATTGATGATGTAGTCGTCGCCATCTTTAATTGCGCTGGTGCGGACGGCGGCAGAGTCAGAACCGCAACCGGGTTCTGTTATCGCCATTGCGGCCCATTTATGACCAAAGCGGGCAAGCTGTTCGTCGTTAGCAACCGCAGCAATGGCGGCATTGCCTAAGCCTTGTCGTGGCATCGTAAGCGATAAGCCGACATCGCCACGGCACAGCTCAGCAAGACCAAGAACGGTCGTCATGTTGATGCCATTCTGGATCTGACTGTTGTCTTGTGTGCCTTGGCGCAACTTACCTGAACCAGCACCACCGTCGACGAGAGCATCGTTCATACCGTCCATAATGGCGGCGAACATATCCAGTTCAATCGGATAGTCGTGTTCGGCTCGATCGTATTTACGTGAGATTGGGCGGAAAACATGGTCAGCGGTTTGGCGCGCTTGATCGACTAACATGCGTAGCTTTTTTGGAACTTCTAAATAAATCATAATTATTTCCTAAAATTATAGCTGGAGGCCGCCGTTGATAACTGAAAGTACGCGTAAATCACGATACCAGCGCTCTGCGGGATGCTCTTTAGTGAAGCCGTGGCCACCGAGTAATTGCACTGCGTTAGTACCAATTTCCATACTTTTTTCCATGCATAAATGATGGGCTAAAAAGGCATCACGATGAAATTCTTCACCACGTTCAAAGCGGCTGGCCGCTTTCCAAACTAAAAGGCGCATGCTTTCAATTTCGATCTTCATATTGGCAACCATAAATGCAACAGATTGGCGGTGACTAATCGGTTCCCCAAAGGCATAGCGCTCGTTGACGTAAGGGATAAGGTAATCGAGTGCAGACTGGCAACAACCAATGGCCATCGCACACCAGCTTAAATGACTGCTATCGATGAAATTCTGATAATTAAAGTGATTGTGTGAGGCATTGCCTGCCCCTAATAAGGCGTCTTTATCGAGCTGGACCTTTTCTAATTGAAGCGTGCCGACCTCGGCACTGCGTAATCCCATGGCAGGGCTTGATTTAAAAGACACACCTTTTGCTTTGGCGGGAACCAAAAAAAGTTCGTTTTTGCCTTTGAATTGCGCGGCCACAAGATAAAGTTCTGCTTGCCCTGCTAGAGGAACGAGAGACTTTGTACCGCTTAGCACATAGCCTTTTCTGTTCTGCTTGGCACGAGTGGTGAGTAGGTCACTATTAAACAGTGGTTGTGGCTCTTGCACCGCTATAGCGGCATTGAAATTCTCGCCGGTACAAAATTTAGGTAACCACAGTGCTTGCTGTTTTTTATTACCCCAACGGCTGAGTGTATTGGTAACAGACGTCGATGCAAGAATTGCAAAGGCGAGAGAGAAATCGCCCCAAGCGAGATCTTCTGCAATTAAAACACTGGTCATAGGAGAAAGCTGGCCTGCACCGCCAAGACTTTCAGGAATCGAAAAGTAATTCAAACCGAGTTCTTGTGAATCTTGAAGGAGTGATTCAGGCAGTTTTGCTTGTTCATCAGCGGCTAATGCTAATGGCCGGATATTATGTTCTGCATAGGCTTTCACACTATCACGAATCATTTGTTGTTCGTCTGACAACGTTAGATCAAATAAAGGGGGAGGAGAGGGGAGTGCCTTGATCGCATTTTTATTGCCCTTAGGCTTTTTTGCTAATCCTTTTTGAATTAACTGAAAACCTTTCTTAGTTGCAATATAGGCCAGTTTCTCTGCTGGCTTTGCGAGGCCATATTTTTGAGCGAATGGATGTGCTGCAAAGCGACTGGCTAAGCCTAGTGCTAGCCCTTGGAGTTTCATGCCGAAGGAAAATGATGCCATTTTAGTGAACCTTTTATCGAATCGGGTATTAAAGTTAATTTGGATCTGAGTTATGTGTTGATCAATATTTTGTATTATCAACAGAGTACGCCATTCTGTGGATTCCTCATTGGCAATAGAGGCTGATTTAAAAAGTCTTTAAAGCTAGGTATGATAGGGCCTCATTCAGAATAATTGATTTGTCTTATGTTAACGCTTATTTCACCTGCTAAAACCCTAGATTTTGAAACCCCAGCGGTTACGGATGTCCATACTCAAGGTGAGTTTTTGGAGCACTCAGCTGAATTGATTGATCAGCTTAAGCTGCAATCGCCTGAAGACATTAGTGCTTTGATGAAGTTGAGCAGCAAGCTGTCTGAGCTCAATGTGCAGCGTTATCATGATTGGTGCCTACCGTTTGATCAAACTAATTCAAAAGCCGCGGTATTAGCATTTAAAGGTGATGTCTATACGGGGTTGGATGCAGAATCGTTTACAGAAGAACATTTCTCTTATGCTCAATCGCATCTAGGTATTTTATCGGGGCTTTATGGTTTGCTACGACCACTCGATTTAATCCAACCGTACCGTTTGGAAATGGGTACTAAGTTTGGCAATACTCGTGGTGCTAATTTATATACCTTTTGGGGATCGATCATTACGGATGCGATCAACCAGCGCTTAGAATTAACTGATAGCAAAATCCTAGTGAATTTAGCCTCGAATGAATATTTCAAAGCTGTAAAAGCTAAGCAGTTAAGTGCCGAATTAATAACGCCTGTCTTTAAAGATGAAAAGAACGGTCAGTATAAAATAATCAGTTTTTATGCGAAAAAAGCTCGCGGATTAATGGCTGCGTATATCGTCAAAAACAAAGTAGCAACTGTGAAACAATTGTGTGAGTTCGATGTGGCAGGGTATCGATTTATCGCTGCAGAATCTGATGCACAAACATTAACCTTTAAGCGCTCAGAACAGGAGCTTGCGAATGCTTAAGCAAATGACATCACCTTTATTGGCTGGCACGTTAGCAGTAAGTTTTTTATTAACGACTGGCTGTGCTTTATCGCCACAAATAATTAGTCTGCAAACTAGCAGCCCGTTAGAGGCAAGCGCGACACAATTGGGTCGTAGTGCATTAGTTCGTGTACGAGATTTACGAGAGAATACAGAGCAGTTGGGATCTCGTGGCGGCTCACAGCCAGATAATGCGCCATTATTAGCGAAGCCAAGTTTGCAGCAAGCGTTGCAAGCTAAAATGCAAAACAGTTTGCAGCAACTGGGGTTTGGAGGCATTAGTCCTTTTGAACCGTTAAAAGTAGATTTGGCTATCGAGCAGTTTAATTATCAGTGCAATGAAGGGTTTTGGGTGAGTCAATGTGAGCTTGCCATGATATTGAAGTTATCGATTGATAATGATTCTGAAGAAACTTCACAGCCCTACACGTTGAAAGAGCAGCGTAGTGTTGTTACTTCACCTAGGGTTGGATATAACGAAGAGTGGATTAATCAAAGTATAGATAAGCTATGGTTTCATATGATGAGCCAGCCACAGGTAAAAGAGGCTTTAGGTTTATAAATCACCTTATTTGCTTGTTACAAAACACCGCACTTTAAGGATTAAGGTGCGGTGGTGTACAGCCTAAGCAATAGGCAAGTTGATAATTCTATTGCTTAGTTTGTTGCTGGGCTTGTTGTAATTCTGCAGCAGAATTTTTGCTCAGACTCATTAGATCAGATAGGATTTTTCCTGTTTCAAGTAATAAAGCATCAGGTTCTTTCTCATCTTCTTCTTCTTCTTTGTTTTCACTTTCTTTCTTTTCACCTTCTTTAGATTTTTCGTCTTCTTTCTTCTTTTCACTACTCTTCAGCTCGGTTAAAAGCTCCATCCCTTTTGCTTTACGGCGCTTGTTTTCTATCGCCAAGCGCTGCTCCTCATTATCTTCACGTTCTTGCTTACGCTGCTTTTCGTTCAACGTAATATCAGTGCGCTGACGTAACTCAGTCATTAAGTCTTTTTGATTATGCAGATAAATAAAGTCTGGATTGGTTTCGATTCGATTTTGATGATTCTCACGCAATACGGGTAGCCATTGCTGGAAGTCACGCTTTGCCTGATAGCCAGCTGGTCGAATAGTATCCCAAGCAAGGGCCTCATCTAATGCACTTTCACCAATTTTTTCTTTATCGAATAAAGAAGGGAATAGAATGTCTGGAATCACACCTTGATGCTGAGTGCTGTCTCCAGAGACTCGATAGAATTTAGCTTGTGTCAGTTTTAGCTGCCCATGCTCAAGCGGCAATACCGATTGTACAGTTCCTTTGCCAAAGGTTTGGCCGCCAACAATAATACCGCGGCCATAATCTTGGATTGCACCGGCAAAAATTTCTGAAGCCGAAGCACTCAAACGATTGGTCAATACAGCAATAGGGCCGTCATAAACAATGCCTGGCTTCTGATTTTTATGCTCGGGTAAAACTTGTACGTAGCCATTTGAATAGCGGACTTGGACAACTGGGCCGCGATCAATAAAAAGATCCGTCAGGTTTAAAGCTTCATCTAAAGAACCGCCGCCGTTATTGCGTAGATCGACGATGATGCCTTCAACATTATCTTCTTTAAGTTCATTGACCAGTCTTTCAACATCACGGGTAGTGCTCTTAAAATCTTTTTTACCTTCTTGGCGACCTTGGAAATCGATGTAGAAGGTAGGGATGTCAATAACCCCAATTTTTAATGTTTTGTCACCCTGAGTAATCTCGATGATTTCTTTTTGTGCAGATTGCTCTTCCAGTTTCACTTCATCACGAACGATATTGATCACTTTGGTTTTCAAATCGTTGGCATCGGACGGAATAATCTCTAGGCGAACGGTTGTACCTTTTGCGCCGCGAATTAGATCGACGACTTCATCTAAGCGCCAGCCAATGACATCGACGATTTCTTCTTCACCTTGGCCAACACCGGTAATTTTATCGGCTGGTTGTAACTGGCCTGCTTTATCTGCAGGTCCTGCAGGAACCAAGCGAACTACTTTGGTATGTTCGTCTTCAGTTTGTAATACCGCGCCAATACCTTGCAAGGATAGGCTCATGTTAATGTTGAAATTCTCAGTATTACGAGGTGAAAAATAGGCCGTATGAGGATCGAATGCATGGGTTACTGCATTCATATATACTTGGAATCCATCGTCTTCGTTCGCAAGATGAGTTCGGTTAAGCTGATTATGATAACGCTTGCTCAGCAGCTCATAGATGTCGTCATCTTCTTTATCGGCAAGACGAAGATTCAAGATAGAGTTTTTAAGACGCTTGCGCCATAAGTCATTCAGTTCCTGAGAGCTTGTTGACCATTCGACATTTTCACGATCAAGGCTGAGTTTTTCATCTTTACTAAAATCGTATTTTCTAGCTTTCTCTGGCAGCTGTTTTAACAAGAACGATAGGCGCTCAGTAACTCGCTGTTGAAGACGGTTGTACATAACGAAAGGCGCGTTGAGATTACCTTTAATAAGACCGTCGTCTAGCTTAAAGCGATATTGTTCAAACTCTTCAATATCACTGGCTAAAAAGTAGCTGCGAGTCCCATCCATTGACTCTAAGTACAAATCATAGATTTTCCCCGACAGGTTATCGTCTAAACGTTGCTTTTCGTAATGACGTCCGAGTAATTGATGCAAACTCTGTTTTGATGTCGTGACTTGCTTGGGAGTGAATGTTCGCGCCTCAAAGGGGGCGTCAATTTCAGCGGTTGGAATCGTGGCTGAAACAGGGAAAGCAGCGAATAATGTTAAAGACAAAAATGCGCTGGTTTTTACAAATACGGAACGTGTTTTTTTCATATAAATTCTTATTAACAAAACATTACCAAATATAATATCAATATTAGATTGTAGAGCTCATACCCACAAGGCTATTATGCGCACCTTTAAGCTATACCGCTAAAACTATACCATTGATGCTAAGTTATCTATAGCCATCTGTATAGCGGTGATTTGTATAGCTTTGCCAGTATTTAGTATTGATTCCAAATAGTTGAGAGAGTTCAGTGGCAAGAGTTAAATTAGTACTTCCAGAAGCATTTACCTTTACAACTGTTTTAGATGTGCGTGTAACAGAGATCAATTATGGAAACCATGTAGGTAATGACAGCATGGTATCGCTCTTACATGAAGCTCGTTTACGTTATTTACGTTGCTTAGGTTTTAGTGAATTCAATATTGGTGGCCTAGGCCTAATGGTAACTGACTTGATGGTTGAGTTTAAATCAGAGTCATTTGTTGGGGAAAACCTTAAGTTTGAGGTGGGTGTGAATGACTTTAATAAGTACGGCTGTGATTTTATTTATCGCGTCACTTGTGCTGATGAAGGGCGATTGGTCACGATTGCTAAAACGGGTATTGTCTTTTTCGATTATGATGAGCGCAAGATTGCTAGAATTCCAAAGAAATTTACGGATCTAGTATTGCCCAAGTCGGAGTAAATGATAGCAATGAACAGTATTTGAAGTATAAAAAGCTGCAAATACTGTTTTTAGCTTAAATTAGGTCGATTAAATAGAATCTGCAAAATACGATGTGACGAAGTCGAGGAAAGCACGACTCTTGGTTGATAAGTAGCGATTCTGTGGGAATACTGCATTGATCGTTCTTGTCGGAATGTCCACTCCTTGAAATAGATGCACCAATTCACCAGAACGTACATGACGTTCCGCAATATAGCTCGGAAGGGCAGTAATCCCCATGCCTTGTAAGCAAGCTTCGTACGCTAAATCAATATCATTAACAGTCAATTTCCGTTCGACAGAATCAATGCTGAAAGAGTGTGATTTTTCAAATTCACGCAACCAATTAGCACGAGCATATTCCGCGTTACCAATCACTAACATACGATGATTCGTAATATCTTCAAAGCTTGCTGGGGTTCCCCAGTGGGCCAAATAAGAGGGAGAAGCACAGACCATAAAGCTTTGCTTTGCAACGGGCTTGGCAATTAAGCGGGAATCTTCTTGGGTACCGATGCGTAAAGCAAAATCAAAACCTTCTTGCACTATATCGACAGGACGGTCACTGATGTACAGCTCAAAACTGATATCAGGATAAATAAGAGCAAAATCGTTAAGCATGCGTGCGAGTTCACGGCGACCAAAATTGGCCATGGCCGTGATGCGTAAACGACCTTTTGGCGTAACGTCAAAATCAGTCACTAGACGTTCAGCTTCGGCGATGGACTCAAGGATGTTTTCACAATGCTGATAAAAAAGTTGCCCAGCCTCAGTAGGACTGACAGAGCGGGTCGTACGGTTTAATAACCGAACTCCCAGGCGTTCTTCTAAACCGCTGATTTGCTTGCTGATGGCTGACGGAGTGACTCCGAGAGAGTCTGCCGCTGCAGTGAAATTACGGGTTCTAACCACTGCAGTAAAGGTTTGTAAGGAATCAGTACGAGACATACTATTAACTCTTTCTATCTAAAGTCTTTGATAGTGTTAGTATAATGTATTTTTAGGCACTAATCATGATTTTAGTTAGGCACCTTCGTGCTTATAAGTAATCATGATCAGTGCGATACTGTCACTTATCCTATTCTACTAGAACCGGCTTAACCACAAACAATAAATCTCCTTGATTCACCTGTTGACCATCACTATTCAGGATGCGTGTAATACGGTAGCGCTGATTAGCGGTGTACAGCTCGGTGCCTTGAATATTAAAGTGCTTGAGACTCAGAGGGGTGAACATCTTCATCGCTTCCATTAAACAAATTGTTTGTTCAATCGTTATAATTTCACCCTCTTTAGCAAATGCAGGTTCCGTTGGAGAGGCTGAACCGTAGAAAATACAGGTGCTTGGAGAGAGTACTTTTAGCTCATCCGAACCTTCAATTGCTAAGGCTTCAGCGTCAACTTGATTGCTCTTCAGCTCAGAGGACTCTTCCATGTCGGCAATTAGCGCATCACCATCGGTACGTGCTAAGAATTGAGGTAAATACGTTGTATCGTAATCGCCTAACTGGAATATTGTATCGTCTAAAATTCGTTTCAATAAAATGAGGTTGGTGCAAACGCCAGTAATTCGCACTTGATCAAGATAATCTCGTAATTTAGCAATGGTATCTTCACGATCTTTGCCATAGCAAATTATTTGCACGATCATGCTGTCGTAGAACGGTGAGACTTGTTTGCCTGGGCCCGCACTGGTAATTAATTGAATGTGTTTTAATTCAGGTAAAATACACTCATCAATCGTTCCAGGGAAGGGAGCAAAATCAATTTCATCCCCTTTACGCACGGCTTTTTCTGCAGTAACGCGTACTTCAATGGCATAGCCTTTTTGCTTAGGCTTTAGATTGGCAATACTCTTACCTTGGGCAATATCAAATTGGGCACTGACGATATCAATCCCCGAAACTAGCTCGGTAACCGGGTGCTCTACCTGCAAACGCGTATTCATCTCCATGAAATAAATAGCATCGGCATCGAGGTTGTAAATAAATTCAACCGTACCCGCACCCACATAATCTACTTCATTTGATAGCTTTTCAGCGTAATCGTAAACGGCTTGCTCTAGGATTCTAGGGAGCATTGTAGAGCCAGATTCTTCGAATACTTTCTGGTTGTTACGCTGCACACTGCAGTCGCGCAAACCTAGGATTTTGGTATTGCCATGACGATCTCGTAATACCTGTACTTCGATATGACGAAGGGATGTTACATATTTTTCAAGATACACGTCACCATTACCAAAAGCAGCTTTTGCTTCAGTAGAAATCTGGTGAAATAACGTATGGACTTGCTCAGGACGTTCAACAACCTGAATGCCTTTGCCGCCGCCGCCATGTACCGCTTTTAATAATACTGGGTAGCCAATATCTTCTGCCACGCTGGCCGTATTTGCCGAACTGGTTAGAATGCCGTGAGAACCTGGAACAACAGGAACATTTGCGGCAATTGCGGTATTGATCGCATTGGACTTGTTCCCCATTGTTTCCATGGCCGATACTGAAGGGCCTACAAAATTAATATTGTAGTTTCCACACAAGGCTGCAAATTGGCTGCTTTCTGATAAGAAACCAATCCCTGGGTGAAGGGCGTCGACTTGCTCATGCTGAGCAATACGAATCACGCTCTTTGCGTTTAAATAACTCTCATCTGGGGTATTACCACCAATGCAGACAACACGATCCTGCGGCCCAAGCATATCAACTGCAACAGAGTTCATATCAGGGTCAGATTGAACCAATACCACCTGGATATCATTATCTTGAGCTTTCTTGATTAGCTTTGCTGCGGTGCAACCACGAGCGTGAATCATTACTTTTTTAATCGGCGCGAATATCTTTTCTTTATTAGCACCTACGCTGGTATCTAACAGCCCAATATCAGGGGCCATTCGCTGAGCGACAACCAAGCCTTTTAGAATTGGGCTCAATACATCGTTAACAGAATAGCGTGCAACCGGAATGCTTGGATCAATGGCTTTTAAGCGATCATCAATATCATCAAAGCAAGGGTGCTTAACCAGGCCATCCATTGAGTCAGGGGAGATGGACAGGTAGTTAGAAAGTGTCGCGGTGCTAGGCAAGTAAGACGGTACAACAATCTGGCCAGCAAAAGGCATGTTGGTGCCAGAGAAATAATAGGTCTGAACCATTGGGTGAGTCACAAAGCTAGCTTGTACGCCGCCCGTGCAATCACCAAAACCAAAGACAATAATGGGTAAGTCATTATCACGAACAAATCGTGTAATACGGTCATTAACAATCGCCATGGAGAATAGCGCTGCTGCGCCTTCTTTAGTTTGCATACCACCAGAAGAGATGAAGCAAACAACGGGTAATTGCTGACGAGAACATTCAACCAATAATTTACAGAATTTCTCAGCACTGGCCATATCAAAAGCGCCCGCTTGGAAATCTAGGTTTGAAACCAGTGCCCCGACGCGTTTTTCTTCGCCATCAATGCATAAATTGCCAAAACCCGTAATGACACCACAAGGAGTAACGCCTTTATTCAGAGCTTGCTCAATCGAACTGCGGAAGCCAGGGAAGTGAACTGGGTCTGCGGAGAGTAAGTTACTGTTTATCTCTTCGAAATCGGTAAAGAACTTTTCAATTAGAGCCGGAGCTGAAGTTCTCTTTTCACGTTTTACATCTTCAAGTACGCGTTGAATTAATAAATCGTGGTACGCCATCGTGAGGCGATTCCAGAAATCTTTACGGCGGCCAATGCTGACCGGATTAATGCGGCCATTATAGGCTTTGCCTTCTTGTTCTGCTTCTTGGTATTCATGCAAAAGCTTTTCAAAGAAGAAGGTGATGATCACAAATAACGTGTCAGAAAGCTGAGGGAAAGCAAGTTTTTTCCATTCTTCTACTGATTTTAAGAAGTTACCACGCTGGTTACTTTGGCTGAAATAACTTAGCCAATGGTCAAATGACTCACGCTGTTGCGGCGTGTAGCTATCACCTTCAGTCGCTTGGGCAAGAGAGGTGAGTAATAACGATCTTACTGAGTTTTGCGAAAGGGCGCGGTCGATATTGGCTTCTTTAGCGACAGTCGGTAAATTTAGAATGATGTGATCATACAATTCACCAAAGACCAGCATATTTTGACAGACTTGAATAAAGTCGTTACGCAGCTCATCGTGCAAAATGGCATCTAGAATGGTGATGTCTGGGTGTGCAGGGTTTTGAATGCTATCTTGTTTAAACTGAATATACGGAGCGAGGGCTTCTTCAAAAATTCGACGGTTGGCTTCTACGGTAACGTTGGCCAAACTATTGGTGAGGGCTTGAGTTTTATCCGATAATTTAAGCTGAGCGCAAATCTCATCTGAAATTGGTTCATCACGCAATACCTTATTTAAGGCAGCCGCAATGAGTTGATTTAATTCACCCTTGCTTTGCTCTTTTTGCATTGCAATAGTGATTTTTTGTTGGCTTTCATGGCTAACTTTCGTTAAGACTAAGCTGGCTAAGGGGTGTTCATTTTTGAAGATGAATTCAGCAATTGAACCTGCATCTAAAATATCATCAGACCGCAGTAAAAAACGATTTTGCTTATAGTCTTCCAAATAGGTCATCAGGCCTTGGAAGTTTTTCGTTGCATCCGCTTTCCAGCGATTGAATAAATACAAACCTAGGTTGAAGCATAATTCTTGTTTGGCTTTTAAATAGTTATCTTTTGGTTCCCCCAAGAACATTTTGAAGATACTGTTCCGCTCTTCATCGCGGTCTTCGAATTTGGTCCAAAAGTTTTTCCAAGACTTGTGCAATGTATCGTCATAAACGATTTTCTCAGGTGCTTGCATCCACTTTTGGAATTTACGTTGGGCTGCTTTCTCTAAGCGCTGACTTAGTTCACCTTGAGGGACTTCTTTTTCGGCTAGACGGCCGTAGTTCTCGAGTGTTTTAGAATGAATACGACGGCGTAGCGTTAAATAGCGTAAATAACGGAAGGTGATACCAAAAACGTTTAAATGCTCAGTTGGATTATTAGCAAGAAAGAAGCTTGATTGGCGCTGTATTTCACCTAATTTATCCGATGGGGATAAAAAGCGTGTCACGCTGCGCTGGTAATGCTCCATCAAATACGGATTGTTTCGGGCAAATTCTGTTGCACCATCTTCAATAGAGGTGATACCCGATACGATGGCTTGCAATAGATTATGCTGCTTTTCAATACCGTCGCTCGGCGCATAATCAATGATGCCATCAATAACACCGATTTGTTGTAATTCGTAGGCGGAAACACCGACAAACTTTGCACATTCTTGCCAGCTTAAATTGTACTTACGGGCAATGCTCGCTAAACCTTGAGGCTGAATGGTATTGAAAATACCATCACGAACAGAAAGTAATAGGTTGGCTGTCGCAAGAGGGATTGCGCCGCCTGAATAGCCCGCACCCCAAATAATACCCAGTGAGGGGACATCGAGGTTAGCCATTTCGGTTATTAAGTGTGAAATTGAATGAGCCTGGTTGTTGGCATTAGCTTCTTCCCCCGCATCGGCTCCAGGAGTATCAATTAAGGTAACAACAGGAATTGAATGCTTGGCAAAGTTACGCATTTGTTGAGCCGCTAAATGATGATGGCGAGGTAACCAAGCCCCATTATTATGCTCGCGGTTTTGACAAATAAAGCCAATACGGCGGAAGAAGCTACCAAAATCAAGTTCAACTTCAGCAACGTAAAGAGCGCCTTCATCAACTTCAGTGATTATTTTATGCGCTAACGTATTAACCATCGCTTTAGCCGACATACGAGCATTGTTTTCACTCGGGCTTACAACACGTTCAATGTAATTGTCAATATCGAGATTGCGTAACTCTTCGCGTTCACGTTTGCAATCGTTACCGTTCACTAACCCTTGCACATGCTTATAGATAGAATCATCGTCGATGTTAGGAAATAATGAAAAATCTTCTGCTAGTTTTTCAGCAATTTGGTATAACTTATCGATGCCTTTATCTTCTGGCATGGCTTGCTGTATTTTATCGTTGTCGATGATTGCTTGAGTCATTCGATCTGAATCCGTTTGGAATTGCTATTCGTTATTGTTTTAGTATCAATCGTGGCCGATGTAATAATTATGTCGATTGATCGTTAAAGCCCGAGTATGTCACTTTTATACTGACTTGAAAATCAAACTGGCGTTTGTACCGCCAAAACCGAAGCTATTCGACATAATCACATCTAGATTAGCACTCTGGTTGTTTCTAATGATGTTGAAATCTCTAGCGCTGACATCCAATTGTTCAATGTTATCTGAGCCAGTAATAAAATTGTGCTTCATCATGAGTAAAGAATAAATTGCTTCTTGCACCCCGGCAGCACCTAAAGAATGTCCACTGAGAGATTTTGTTGAGCTAATTTTCGGTAAGGCTAAGCCGTTAAATTGTTGAAAGGCATCGGCTGTTGCTAAGAGCTCA
>Ga0105355_10001189_pt1 | contig 24195 bp, 22 predicted proteins | sample GOMGulsemesocosm_2_FD_83508 | JGI IMG/M metagenome (GOLD analysis project Ga0105355, IMG submission 83508) | Methane-oxidizing microbial communities from mesocosms in the Gulf of Mexico - GOM9C Gulf of Mexico | ecosystem: Environmental > Aquatic > Marine > Cold seeps | place: Gulf of Mexico...
CGTGACGGTATTGTTGTTACACCTGACTTAGCAAATTCACTTCAAGCAACGAAAAAGCGCTTAAGCCAATGGCCAAGCACCCAGACTATTTTCTATAAAGCAGACGGCAGCAGTTATCAGCCGGGAGAAGTATTAAAACAAACCGACCTTGCCAATACGCTAACAGCCATTGCTAAAAAAGGCAGTCCTGCATTTTATCAAGGTCCCATTGCCAAGCAGATCAGTGATTCGGTACGTAATGCTGGCGGCATGATGACAATGCAAGATTTAGCCACGTATAAGGCCATAGAGCGTCAACCTGTCACCGGGGACTATCGCGGTTATCAAGTGATTTCCATGCCACCGCCTTCATCTGGCGGCGTACATATTATTCAAATGTTAAATATGTTGTCACAATACCCGATTGATAAAATGGGCCATAATAGTGCAGCAACAATTCATGTGATGGCAGAATCAATGCGCCGTGCCTACGCAGACCGTAGCTTATACTTAGGCGACCCAGATTTTGTTAACGTACCGGTTGCAGAACTAACCAACAAGCAATACGCCAAACAGCTAGTGAGCCAAATAGACCTAAACAAAGCAACACCAAGCAGCGAAGTCTCCCCTGGCACATTATTGCCTTACGAAAGTAACCAAACGACCCATTACAGTGTGGTTGATAAGTTTGGTAACGCAGTCAGTAATACCTACACCCTTAACTTTAGTTATGGCTCTGGGCTGGTTGCAGATGGCACAGGTGTATTACTCAATAATGAAATGGATGATTTTTCTGCTAAACCCGGTACACCGAATGCTTACGGTCTCATTGGTGGCAAAGCAAATGCCGTCGCAGCCAAAAAACGTCCACTTAGCTCAATGACGCCGACAATCGTTCTAAAAGATAACAAACCTTATTTGGTCACAGGTAGTCCGGGTGGTTCACGTATTATCACTACTACACTACAAGTGATCATGAATGTCATTGACCATAATATGAACATTGCAGAAGCCAGTGCAGCAACACGAATTCATCATCAGTGGTTACCAGACATGATTCGAGTTGAGAAAGGGCTAAATGTCGATACGATTAACTTATTAGAAAGTAAGGGACATAAAGTGGAAGTGAAAGCGGCGATGGGCAGTACCCAAACCATTATGCTAACGGAAGAAGGTATTTATGGCGCATCAGATCCACGCCGACCAAGTGCATTAAGCTTAGGCTATTAATTAGCGTTATTAATAAGCAAAATTAAATAGACGACCTACCGACAAGTTCGTCGTCTATTTACTTTACTCACGCTAGAAACTATAGCTCATACCTACAGAGACAAATTGTGTCGAGCTATCATAGAACTCAATGTTGGCATCATTTTCTTTATTTTGATAAATGATATTAAGGTTAGTACCATCGATATCAAACGGTTCAGAGTAAGAATAAAGGAATGAATAACGGGCAACATCGTCTTCTTGAACCTCACCAAACATTGGATTCTCCGCATCGTATTTACGCTTACTAAATGCCGCTTGTACTGAAAAAAAATGTCTTTCATATTTAGTCATAATACTCAGGCTATAATGAAACTCATCAAAACTCTGACTTTCACCTTTCGCATCTTGAGTGCCATAAAACACATTTGCTTTAGCGTATGTCCCTTTCCATAACGGAAGTAAACTTTCTAAACTAAGTCTTTGGTAATCGCTGTCTCTATTCAACGAGGCTTGTTCTTCTGCATTCATATTTTGACTGCCGCTTTGCTCATCTTCTAGCGAGTAAGAGGCGTAAGCATATTCAACTTGAACCGGCATAAACTTGTAAGCAAGGCGAAAAGCACTCGAATCAATATCCGTCTTTTCTCTTGGGGCATTTGTTAGAAAAGGATCTGACCAAGTTTCTTTCAAAAAAGGAACATGGGGAATATAAGCAAAGGTCATACTCTGACGCTGATCAAATTTATGTGTGACCCCTAATTCATACTGTATGGCGCTGTTTAAAATATTTTCAGGGCTCTGACCAAGAAAGTACTGAGTTTGTAAATCCTCAGTGGTATACGCCACACGAAAAAAAGGAAACAACACGCCAGTCGAGATCGATTCACCAGAATTATTTAGATCTTGAGTCTGCTCATTATCATCAATATTAAATTGACCTTGTGTTTCACTGACGCCAGCATTAATACCCAAGGTACCAGAAAAACCAGCACTCTTTGCCAATGGTTTTGCGACTGCAACACTACCAAAACCAAGTAAACTACAGGTCAATAATAAAGGTAATGAAAGTAAGCTATAGTTTTTCAAGATCATGTGTAAAGTCGCCCTAACAGTTAAGTCATTATCAATAAACAATGTTAATTTTTTGATCTAAATCAATTCAGAGACAAAAGCATAACATAACAACTAAAACATAAGAGGCTTAATAATTATTAATAATAGTTAATATGATTAATAATTATTTATAATGCTAACGAACAGTAACCACTCAATAATTAGAAAATAAGAGTGATATCAATCATATCAGTCAGAACAACTAAAAAAACACTGAAATAATTTTTTTTATATTATAAGCTTAGATTACAACAACCGATATAATTAACGCCTTAAACGCGAAGCTATTTAATGCCGCTAAAAAGATCTATTTCAATAAAGGATGATTGAAAACCATATGTACAAAATTCTCGTTTTATTCGCCCATCCTGCATTACAAAAATCACTTGCACATAAATCATTATTCAATGAGATTAAAAACATTGAAGGCATCACTTGCCACGATCTTTACGATGCTTACCCCGATTCATTTATTGATATTAAGCATGAACAAACCTTGTTACTGAATCACGATATTATCGTATTTCAATTCCCACTTTACTGGTATTCATGCCCTGCGATTTTAAAAGAATGGCAAGATTTGGTCCTTGAACATGGTTTTGCTTACGGTGAAAATGGCGATAAGCTCGCAGGTAAAAAACTCATGCTGGCTATCTCTACGGGTGGTAGTGCAAACTCTTATTCCGATTCAGGTTACAATGAACACGATATTAGCGAGTTCTTATTACCCTTTAGCCAAATGAGCAAAATATGTAATTTAGAATACCTACCGCCATTTGTACTGCATGATATTCATAAACGTCATGAACCACAGCGTATTGCGCGTAAAGCTACAGAATATCGCCAGCAATTATTGATGCTACAACAAACAGATAATGACACTGTCGCAAAAAAAATGGAGGGTAACTAACCATGGAACATGGCGTATTATTTAATACTTTCATCTATCTTGCAGCAGGTGTAGTTGCTGTACCAATCGCAAAGCGTTTGGGCCTTGGTTCTGTACTGGGTTATTTGATTGCAGGCGTAATTGTTGGGCCTTATGCACTAAGCTTAATTTCCAATCAAGAAGATGTCATGCATGTGGCCGAATTCGGTGTGGTTTTAATGCTATTTTTAGTCGGCCTAGAATTAAGACCCGCTTTATTATGGCAATTAAAAATGCCTATTTTGGGGACAGGTGGCTTACAACTTAGTGCCACGACCTTGTGTATTTTCTTGTTATTACTGGCATGTGGACTTGCTTGGCAAACAGCACTCGCGATCGGTTTAATTGTAGCGTTATCATCCACTGCGATTGTGCTGCAAAATTTACAAGAGCGGGAATTAATGAAAACCGAAGCCGGTAAAAACGCTTTTGCGGTCTTATTATTTCAAGATATTGCCGTTATTCCGATTTTATCTATATTACCGCTGCTTGTCATACAAGATACCGCTATCGTTGAATCGGCAATACCAAGTTGGCAAAGTGCATTAATGATTGCAGGCGTTATTGCGGGCATTATCATTGGCGGACACTTTCTCGTTGTACCATTGTTACGTATTATTGCAGGCTCTCGTTCTCGAGAGATTTTTATTGCGACCGCATTGGCACTGGTTGTCGGCATTGCGTTGGCGATGGAAGCTGTTGGTTTATCTGCCGCGCTCGGTACTTTCTTAGCCGGTGTGGTATTAGCGGACAGTGAATACCGCCACGAACTTGAAAGTGATATTGAACCGTTCAAAAGCTTATTATTAGGTATCTTCTTTATCTCTGTTGGCGCCAGTATCGATTTCACCCTTTTACTCAATCAGCCTTTATTAATCGCCTTACTGGTTGCAGGATTAATTGCCGTTAAGTTTATCGTACTGTTCATCACCGGCGTCGTATTTAAGATCCAGCACAGTCAAAATTGGTTATTTTCCTGTGCCCTTGCCCAAGGTGGTGAATTTGCTTTTGTATTAACATCATTCTCTCTGCAACGCCAAGTACTGGATAATGAGACAGCTAGCCTGCTCGTATTAGTGGTTACTTTATCGATGGTATTTACCCCACTACTGCTGATTATTTACGATAAAATCATCGCGCCAACCTTCAAACGAAAAATACCGCAAGCAGAATCGACAGCAGCTCCAGATCATCAGATTCCAGATGATGCTCACAGCTCTGTTATTATCGCTGGCTTTGGTGGTTTTGGACAAGTTGTGGGTCGATTACTGCATGGTTACCATATCAATACCACCATTTTAGAAAACGATGTAGGTCAGATAGAATTATTACAACAATTTAAATACAAGGTGTTTTACGGCGATGCTGAACAGCTTAATTTATTACATTCCGCAGGGGCTGATAATGCCAAGTTGTTTATTATTGCCGTCGAAAGTGCAAGTCGGACTAAACGTATTTTAATCCAAGTTAAAAAGCACTTCCCGCATTTAACGGTATTAGTTCGCGCAACAGATCGAAATCATGCCCAACAATTAATCCGCCTTGGCGCTGATCATGTATTTAGAGAATCGCTCGACTCGGGTATCAGCTTAGGTGTTGAAACATTGAAAGCATTAGGGATGCGTGCCAATCAGGCGCATCGTGCAGGCCAAGTTTTCCGCCGTCATGACGAAGCGGTATTACATGAAGAAGCAAAACGCATGCACGAACAAGAGCCTGAATTTGTGAACCGCAGCCTGACAGAGCGACGTATATTGAAAAAACTACTAGGATTAGATGCGTTAACTTATTACGACAATCTTAATGATGCTTGGTCAACAGAGGCCCACAGTAATGAAGATAAGAATACGGTTGGTAACTTAGCAGCCGCGCATAAACACAATAAGTCGACAACTGAGCAGACTTAATAGCGTATACGTTAAGAAAATCGATTAACGGTGCAGTTGATGACGATAGCTTTTGGCTACTGTTATCAACTGCGCCGGTTCTTTTTATTAGCGAGATGTTCATTAGTGTTTAAACCAGATCACTCAAGCTATCAGGTTAACGCTGGCTAAAAATGCCACTGTAAATAAACCGTTTGGTAGTTACTGCCACCTTTAATACGCCCAAACACCGAGCTACTTTCAAAAATACCCGAGCGATGATGAATGCTATAACCAAACCAGGTTTGTGCTAGCGCCTTACTACCGAAAATATCACCCACATTCACATCAACAGAAAAGTCTAAATAATTTAGCAGCTTAGATGAGTTTTCATATCCTCGTTTACTGTCTTCACCTGTTAATTCAAACCCTTCTATATAAGTAATATTTGACACATAAGACAAACCTTCGGCAATGCCTAAACGCCAGCGGGGACCAAACTCAAAAGTATAGAAAGCTTTAATTGCAAGCACAGCTTCTGCAATATCCTTTTGAACATCTGAGCTATAGTGCCAGACAAGCCCAGGCGTGAAATAGATATCAATTGGGAGTGTGAGTAAACTATCTGCAACCTGCGTACCGTAAAATATCGAACTCATTTGATTGTTTTCAGGATCACTTTCCGTTTGGAATTTTAAGATATCACCAATATTCGACGGAGTTGCCCAACCATGTGATAAACGTAAATATTCATCATTTTTTTGTTTTGCTGATGAACGTATAAATGGTTTTTTTGGATCGGGATAAAAAGCGATCCCTAAAAATGATTCTAATTGATAATTCTTTTCGACAACATCTAAATCATAAACATCATTTTCTAAACGTGTTACACCGAATTGGCCAATTAAATGAAGATTACTCGCCACATGATAAGCCCCTTTAACACCACCACTAATAGAGACACCTCCACCAGCGTGTTCTTCATCAAAACCATAGTAGTGATCGTTAAAATCAGCACTCTTCCATTTTAACTCAGTAAACGGCATTAATGACCAGTTCTCGTCGCGCCAAGCATATTGCGCTCTCGTATAGCCGTAAACACGCTTATAATTATCAGATAATACCGCAATGTCAGTTTCCCACGGGCCATCAAAATAGCGATACTGCAAGCCAAAGTCAAAGGACTGTCCCTTCACCTCATTTTGAAATTCTTTAGGAATATCATTAAATCGAAAGCGGCTATACACATTAACTTGATGATCAGCGTTCTTCCACAAATGAACGCCACCTTCGAGACCTCGAATAAAGCCATAGTCATTTTCAAAGCGTATTAAAGGTAAGATATCATATACGGCAGTATCTTCACTGATATCAGACACTGCAAAAGGAATATCTGCGCGACGCATGCCTATCGCAACACCCCATTGCTTAACCGATAAAGCAGGTAATTCAGCTGTATTAAGCCCATCATTATCACTGGCTAATTCAACCGATTTATCTGATGATTGAACCGTATCATCCATAACCGAGCTGTTTGCAGCACCCCCTAAATTTGAATACAAACTGAGACAACACGCCAAGCGAATAATATTGCGGTAGCCTAATAACATAATGCTTCTAATACCTATAGGTTATAAATAATTATGTTTATATTACTAATAGAGATAAGAAATCACAATGTAAATATAGGCACAAAAAACACACACACTTTTAAACCACGTCAAAAAATTTGACTATACTAATCATATGCTTGTTGGCAAGCTTCATCACAAGTTCGAACTAAACGTATTGTTAATCGCTCACCATTCGAAATGTCATATAATAAACCATTTTGAAATTCGATTTGCCACGCTTTACTTGAGTTGCCATTACTTGGTGTACTCGACCAAGACTTAGATATATCAGGAGATAATGGGTGATTGGGAAAGATGGATTTATTTAAGCTTGGCTCTTCGCATGCTGTTTCTATAATACTATAAAGCTCTTTAATATTAGGTAATCGCCAATCAGTATGCCCATCATTTGTAGCATTAAATTCAGCAGGTTCTAGCATCGCTTCCCACCACGAAAAATAACGAGCAGTACCATTCTGACAGCGATTTCCGGTCAACCCACTAACACAAGTTTGCCATTCTAATCGCGTTGCTTTATCAAATAAAAACCCTTTCTTACTATTAACAAAGCGCTGAGTAGGAGTGGATATTTCAGCATTATCATTACAGCGTTGTTCAAGCCCTTTAGCAGTCATCGACATCACTAATAATAAAATAGTGCTAGTAAGAAGTAATATACGCCTCATATTAACGTTCATCATTAACATCCTTTTATGACAACTAAATAACTTATATCAAGGTTTCTAATTACTGGGTTTTATTGCATACCTTGATGTCGTACTAAACGCACAGCCCTTGGGATATTGGTTAAATTACCTTGGATATTACCGTATAAAAAATTAACCATCCAAGCTGATTCCAAATCGTCAATATCAATATCGGCAGTCCAGTAATAAACATTTTGGGTATAAGGAAAAAATGTTGTTTCAACTGCAGGTATTATTTGCGAATAATTAATAATACTTTGCAGCTCTAAACGCGTAGGTAAACGCCAATCATTATAGCCACACCAATCGAGCTCATTCATCACAAGTATGTATTTTTCCGTGTCACAACTACTACTATCGACACAGATACCACCATTTTCGGTAACTCCATGACCATTAAAATCAGCATCACTCGATTTAAACCACGAATAGGTATAGTCGGCATCATTAACATAGGCGCTGCCAATCGCCGATTTAACTTCCCACATCAATTCTGTTTTATTATCTAAAACACAGAGCCACTCAAGTGAATCCTCGATTACGCTCATACCTTCAGATCCGATTTTGGTTAAATCGAAAAAATCCTCTTGTCGATGTTGGTTATCATCAAGACGAAGTCCAGCAGGATTTAAATTAAGTCGTATGACATAATCGGGTAGAAAAACACCGCCCCCTTCACCGGGATAACTATCCCGCTCAACGTTACCATCACTACCTGTGGGACAACCCGTCAATAACAAACAGCTTAAGAATATGGCTAAATATTTCATAACAACTCTCGAATAAAACAATCAAAAGTTTGACATGCATCAAAGTTTAGATTACAAATATTGATAAATCCGCAAAAAAAACCACCCATTAATAGACGACCGGTCTACTAAGGCGTATCGTTAACGCGTTAGAAATTCATCCAGATTTTCACATCAAATTAAAAGACGATCGGTCATACCGTATCGTAAACGACTTAAAAATAAGGATCTTCTATGCCTCAATCGCATTCAATTAATCGCCGTATTACACTTGCTTCACGCCCTGTTGGCGCGCCTACATCAGCTAATTTTAATCTTAAAGAAACTGCTATACCTTCTCCTAAAACAGGCGAAATATTATTACGCACAAATTATTTGTCACTTGATCCTTACATGCGTGGTCGTATGAATGCTGGTGCATCTTACGCAGAACCCGTCGAGATTGATGGCACTATGGTTGGCGCGACAGTATGCCAAGTTGTAACTTCTTTAAACCCTGAGTATCAAGCTGGGGAATGGGTTCTTGCTTATACAGGCTGGCAAGATTATGGCATTTCAGACGGTGAAGGTCTGATAAAATTAGGCGCAGAGCCAACTAATCCCTCTTATGCGCTTGGCATCTTAGGTATGCCTGGCTTTACTGCGTACATGGGATTGCTCGATATTGGTCAACCTAAATCAGGCGATACGCTTGTTGTTGCTGCTGCAACAGGCCCAGTGGGCGCAACTGTCGGCCAGATCGGTAAATTAAAAGGCTGCTACGTGGTCGGTATCGCTGGCGGTGCAGAGAAATGTAAATATGCTGAAGACGTATTAGGTTTTGATAAGTGTATTGACCATAAAGCTGACGACTTTGATGCACAATTACAAGCAGCTTGCCCTAACGGCATTGATGTTTACTTTGAAAATGTCGGCGGTAAAGTATTTGATAGTGTCCTGCCCCAGTTAAATACCGGCGCACGCGTTCCTGTTTGTGGTTTAGTGTCGCAGTACAATGCAACAGAATTACCATCTGGACCTGATCGTTTATCCCTGTTAATGGGCACTTTATTGGTCAAACGTATTAAAATGCAAGGGTTCATCATCTTTGATGATTATGCACATCGCTATAACGAATTTTTTGAACAGATGATGATGTGGTTACAATCAGGTGAAATTAAATATCGTGAACACATGATCGACGGCTTAGAAAACGCGCCATCTGCATTCACCGGGATGCTACAAGGTGAAAACTTCGGCAAGCTTGTCGTCAATATGGCGAAGTAAGGGGTCAAAATGATTAAATTACACCATTTAAATAAATCACGTTCTAAACGTATCATCTGGCTATTAGAAGAGTTAGGTGTGGATTATGAAGTCATTGCCTACCAGCGTGATAGTCAGACATTCCTAGCGCCTGCGGAATTAAAAGCCATTCATCCCTTAGGTAAATCACCGGTTATTGAAGATGATGGACTTGTGATTGCCGAATCAGGTGCGATCACAGAGTATCTTATTAATAAGTATGCTGCTGATACACTCGCACCAAAGCAGTGGTCACAAGAGTATATCGATTATTCTCAATGGATCCACTTTGCAGAAAGCTCCGCTATTTTACCACTTTTACTCAAAATGTTTGTTGAAAAAGATGGCTGTAAAACAAACTTCATGGCAGCTTACGCTGATGCCGAAATAGCAAAAGTGATCAGCTATTTCAACGAATCGTTAGCGAATAAAACTTACCTTATTGGCGAGAAATTAACGGGTGCTGATATTATGATGTCATTCATTGTTGAGATCTTAGCAAACAATAATGTACTTGATAACTTCCCGCATCTTGCACGTTACAATAAGCAGTTACATAGTCATGAATGTCTATTAAACGCTGAAAAAATAGAAATCAAATACGACAACGCTTAGTTATAAAATATAGTGATTAGTTAGACTAACGCAATACGATAAAGGTGATTAAGGTTTATTCTATTTTAATCATCTTTATGCAGTGCAACTTCACAGCGAAAAAAACGTCGTGTTAGCACTGTCTCACGTATGGCGGGTTTGTTGTTGCAGGCTTAGACCTACTTGGTTTTGGTCACTATCAACAGCAACAGGTCGCCTTCCCGAGTATCACCCCGTTCGGGAACAAAGAAAGCTTTATTGCCGCAATTCAAGCTCAACTGGATGATAATGTGAATGAACTTAGTGTCATGGTAATGGGGGCTCTAGGCCGCTGTAGTAGTGAAGAAGCGTGCTCAGGTGTATGGCAAAAAGCGGTTGATATTTTTGATCGTGTTAGACGCAGTTATTAATCGCTAAATAGTTAATACGCTAGTTAAAGCAACCATAATGAAATAATAAAGCCCTAATAGATACATTTCTATTAGGGCTTATTTTATGAGATTAAAATCGACAGCACTTAGTCATACTGACGAGAAAACACCCCGCTGCAATCGTCGCCAATGAGATAGTTACCAGACGATTTTAACGTCACCTGATAGTTACCATCAGATAAATTTTCAGCTCCTATATCAAACGTCCAGCCATTACCACCCAAGGTTAATTTATTACCATAACTGCTCGAACAGCCTTGCATTAGTTGGGAGTGTGAAGCAGATGCATTTGAATCTAAATATTGGTCATTATAAGTAACTTCGAGTACAGGCGGTTTAACATCTGTTCTTTCATTACCGAAAGCATCAATAAGCGCAATATCGAGACTCAGCGCCATATCATCGCCCAATAAAGGCTTACCGCTAATCAACGCAGGCTGGCAGGATAAAGTATCCATTACACTTGCATCGACCCCCTGTGAACCCAATGGTTGACCCAACGTACTTGCCGTTAATGCCCAACTTGCAGGATTGAACAAATACACGCTACTTAGCTCAGGATCATCTTCAAATAGCTGTGTGAAAGTTAAGTTCTCATTTACTAACGTCTTGAAATTATATACAGATATATGGGTTAACTGATTTTGTGTATAAGACTGGCTTTTTGCATCAATACCAACAGAGTTCTGCTGATTATTACCATAAAATAATGAGTTAATGACACTATTATTGGTACTTGCACCACCCATTTCAGAAAACCAAATACCACGCGAGGCATTAACGGACGTATGTTGTGAAATAACATTGCTCGACGAACGATAAAATAAAATAGAAATACCATAACCTTCAAAATCATCAGTAAAATAATCTAGATTATTTTCCACTGTATTGCTATTTGAGTTAGTACTAAAATATAAATTTTCATGAGTATTATCCCAAAAGGTATTGTGTTCAATCAGGTTATTCAGACCTTGCGATAAACTGATGCCCCATGTATTTTTATAAGAGGTATTATAAGCAACATAATTATCGTTACCTTGAATATTGATACCGCCGCGGTTTCGCATCAAATACTCATTACCATTACTGTAAATCGTATTGTTCAACACGTGCATATCCGAGCTCCAATAACCAACAGTGATACCATTGCCGTTATCAGAATTCGCTATATTATTACGGGCGATGCCACCACTTACATTATGTAGCCATAAATCATTACCATTATTATTGAATACATTATTTTCTATTATTAAATCTTCACAATTATCTGCTTTTGTATGTAATACAAATAACCCATAAACCGCATTTTTAAATTCACAATTACGGACAATAATAGAGGTTCTCGCGCCTGTAGATACAAGCTTATTCGATACCCCTTCACCATCAAATTTTATCCCATCGATGATAATGCCATCTCGACCAATATGTAATATACCTTGATAGGCAGAGCCAGTACCTGTTAACGTCGGTGACTGTCCGGGTTCAGCTCGAATCGTTAAATTTTCTTTATAAATATTTAGCCCTTCTTCATATGTTCTACTATCTGTAAATACAAGTTCATCACCTGGCGTTGCCGCTTGGTATGCACTACCTAAACTATCAAAATCAGAAAACTCACCAATTTCTAATATTTCAGCATGTATATTTCCAATCGAAAATATCCATATAAACATATACTTATACAAACTCATGGTAATATCCCTACATACGATGCGATGAATCATCAAATAAAAATGAAACATGCTATTTTGAAGTTATCCATAAGTTTAGACTAGAATTATAAACGTGCTTAACATCACATTTTTTAATCAACTAATAGCATAATAAATGATTAGTAAGATGTGGACACCCGTAATTATTCCCTTTCAACATAGGCTAATTGATCAAGTTCTAGCTGTAATTTTTTGGTCAATTTACTCACCACTAAAGCATAAGATTGACTCGCTAAATTTTCGATCATGCTGGCGGGCACATCCCCCTTTAGCTTGACTGTTATCCAGTGCCTTTTATTCATATGATAACCAGGGCTAATCGCTATGAATTCATCGACTAGCACCTCAACATCACTCGGCTGAGCTTTAAAATTCACATTGCATCCGGCTTCATTTTTTGTCAAAAGAGCAAACATCTTACCCATCACTTTATAAACCAATACATCAGGTCCAAAAGGATAGTCTTGCTGAGCGGCTTTTAAATTTTGCAGGTAATGTTCTAAGTGTCCTTGTTCCATCTCGCGATCGTCCTTAGCCTATTTTTTACTGACATTATGTCTTGTTAACGGCATAAGTTCAGTATCACACCCAGCTTGTTTAAACTCAAGTTAGGTATAAACATGTATAAATGTTTTGTTATAACATAACATTATTATTGCACCCCATATTGTTATGTTATAACATTACCGCAAATTCAATTGAAGTATTACAAATCGATATAACATGCCAGCATTATCATCTCATACTCCAGAAAATAGCCATGTAGTAAATCAAAGACAACGATTATCTTTGCTGCTATGTAGCCTATTCTCGCGCCTTGCAATCTCGGTCATCATCACTGCTTTTCTGTGGTTTATTCTATTTAAATTGATAGGGTAATTAGCATGATCAAAATAAACAATTTAAGCGTTGCTTATCAGCAAAATATCGCTCTGAGCCATATAACAACCACTATCGACCGCGGGGACTTAGTTGCAATCGTTGGTCCTAACGGTGCCGGAAAATCAACTTTATTAAAAAGTATCATGCAACAAATGACCGTCGTATCGGGTTCTATTGAACTTGACCCGTTCAGTTTGAAAAATATTGCCTACTTACCACAAACGAGCCAGATAGATCGTAAATTTCCTATCACAGTGACTGAATTTGTGTCTGCTGGCGCGTGGCAACGTTGTAGTTTTTGGCGGATATTTAGCCGTAAAGAACAGCACTTACTACAGCAGGCATTAGCAACAGTAGATCTAGAAAATATGGCGGCACGTCAAATCAGTCAATTATCGGGAGGTCAATTCCAGCGCATGTTATTTGCTCGCATGCTATTACAAGACGCCGACATCTTGTTACTTGACGAACCATTCGGCGGCATTGATGCGCAAACAACTGAATTATTAATGCGCGTTATTCAGACGTGTCAACAACAAGGTAAAACAGTCATCGCTGTTATCCATGATCTGGCACTGGTACAGCGTTATTTCCCAACGACATTACTTGTGGCAACCACACTGATCGCAGCAGGAAAAACAAAAGATGTGCTTACCCAATCACATTTGATCCAAGCGGGCTATCAGCATTTTGCTCATTGCGCTGTGCATAACACGTTTAATAACCCCTTACATAACATCCCTAACAGCAGCACGAACGAAAATGCGGTGACGTCTACTTCAGCTGATATCGAGAGTCGAGCATCATGAGTGCACAATTATACGAATTATTTATCGCACCTTTTTCCGAGTTTGTATTTATGCAACGGGCATTATGGGGAATTATCGTGCTGAGTATAAGCGCGACACCAGTTGGCGTATTTTTAACACTGAGACGCATGAGCTTAACAGGTGATGCAATGGCACATGCCATTTTACCCGGCGCTGCAATTGGTTTTCTTATCTCGGGTCTATCTGTCACGGCAATGACGATTGGCGGTATTGTCGCAGGTTGCGTTGTCGCTGTATTAGCAGGCATGGTGGCACGTCACTCCAATGCTGAAGAAGATTCAAGCTTAGCCGCATTCTATCTGCTTTCACTCGCGATCGGTGTATTAATCATTTCCGCCAATGGCAGTAATGTGGACTTATTACATGTGTTGTTTGGGTCAACGTTAGCACTTAATGATGATGCCTTAATCCTACTCACTATTATCGCCACAATTTCTATTTTAGCACTCGCGATACTGTATCGCCCTCTCGTCATGGAGTGTGTTGATCCTCACTTTTTCAAAACCATCAGTAAACTGAGTGCCGTTGCTCACTATGGATTTTTACTCCTCGTCGTACTCAATTTGGTTGCTGGTTTTCATGCACTGGGCACATTAATGGCGGTTGGTTTAATGATCCTACCCGCTGCGATTGCGCGCTTTTGGTCCAATCGCTTAGGTGGCATGTTGTTGGTGGCTTTTATCACCGCCGTAATCAGTGGCTACTTCGGTTTATTTCTTTCTTATCATGCCAGTTTAGCAACCAGTCCCGCGATTGTATTGGTACTCGGCATACTTTATATCGCTTCATTAATATTTGGCCGTCAAGGCGGATTACTCTTTAAAAATAACAGCTAGAAATAACTCAATCCGTTAATATCTAGCCCTATAAGGACAATAACATGTTTAAATCAACTCTTACTTCCTCCATGATGATTCTTGGTTTAAGTACCAGTACCGCAGTAATGGCCGAGCAAAAAGTTGCGGTTATCAGTAGCTTTTCGATTCTTGGAGACCTTATATCAGAGGTAGGTCAAGAACATGTCACCGTAACGAATTTAGTTAAAATTGACGGTGATGCGCACGTATTTAACCCAACACCGCAAGATGCTAAAGCAATATCAAAAGCACAGTTAGTGGTCACAAATGGATTACAGTTTGAAGGTTGGATGCCACGTTTAATTGAAGCCGCTAATTACCAAGGTGTGCAAGTCGTTGCTGCTGATGGTATTGATGAGCTCAGCACAAAAGAAGGGCATGGCTGCAAACATGCACATCACGACGACGACCCGGCACATCACGACGACGACCCGGCACATCACGACGACGAACATGCACATCATGACGACGAACATGCACATCATGACGACGAACATGAACATCATGACGACAAACATGCACATCACGACGACGAACATGCACATCATGATGACAAACATGAACATCATGACGACGAACATGCGCATCATGCCGACGAACATGAACATCATGCCGACGAACATGAACATCACGACGACGAACATGAACATCACGACGGCGAACATGCGCATCACGACCACGGCGATATCGATCCTCATGCATGGCATAGCATAAAAAATGTGAAAGTTTACGTACACAATATCGCTAAAGGTCTAATTCAAGTAGATCCAGCGAATACAGCTGACTATCAACAAAATGCGACAGACTACATTCAAAAATTAGATAAGCTTGAGATCAAATTGAATGCACAACTGGCGCAGATACCGGCTTCACAACGTAAGGTGATCACGCCGCACGCTGCATTTGGTTATTTCACGCGTGATTTCAATGTCACCTTCTTAGCACCTCAAGGCACAAGCACAGGTTCAGAAGCAAGCGCAGCGGATGTTGCAGCACTAATCAAACAAATTCGTCACGACAACGTGAATGCCGTATTTATGGAAAACATCGCCGATAATCGTCTAATTGAGCAGATAAGCCGTGAAACAGGGGTTAAAGTGGGTGGTAAATTGTATTCAGATGCATTGTCTAGCGCGGATGAACCCGCTGCAACATACTTACAAATGATGCAATATAATGTTGATACGATTGTGAATGCGTTGCACAAGTAAAATATGTATCTATACCCACACTATCGCCAGATGCTAACTAAAGACTAGTGTGGATATAGCCATAAAAAAGCCCGACACATAAGTGTTCGGGCTGTTTATCATTAGGTTAAACAATTAAAACAGCGGAGACATACCAACAGGTCTCGACTCTAGCAACAGCATCCCCAATAATATTAATATTAAACCACCCATGATCGGCACAATAAATTTAGTAATATTAGGGCCATTTTTCAGGCGCTTTTTTCGTTTTCCAGTCGCTAAATAACGTCTTACCGCTTGCTTACCAGTAATAGTCATAATCGCAATAGTTGATGTAGTAAGCGCAGTACCTAGCGCCATGACCACGGCACTGACAATACCAAGCCAATAAATATCAAGCATATTAGCAAATAACAGCACCATAATAGCGCCCGTACACGGACGAATACCAATGCTCAAAATAATAGCCAAATATTCTTTGAATGAAGAAGCATCGTTAATAAGATCGGGGGCCACAACATGTTGATGCCCACAGCCACAATTATCATGATGTTCGTGCTCAACAACCAATGAACTTGCTGGCGCGGCGTACTTCGCAACTGATACTAATGGCGTCGCTGGTGTTAATCGCTTAATCCCCATATCAGCGCCATTCGTTACGCCTTTATTTGGCGTTTCTTTATGCTCTTTAATTACACGATACATCAAGATTAAGTTACGCCAAATAATAACAATACCTAATAAAATGGCAGTATAAAAACTTAATGGAATGAGTAGTTCCGCTTTCTGGTTAATTTCACGCATCGATGCATCAAAAAACATTAATAATACAGATACTAGCGCCACAGCAACGAAGGCCTGCATAAGCGAAGACACTAATGTGATAATAAGGCTTAACTTCACTTTAGCTTCTTGTGTCGCGATATAAGTTGTCACGATCAATTTGCCATGACCAGGGCCCACAGAGTGTAAAATACCATACATAAAACTAAGTGCGATCAGTGATAGCCCGGCCATTAAACTTTCATTTTTAGCCGCGTGTAATAATTCACTCAACTCATTATTTATCTGTTTCTGCCACTGCATGCCAGTGGTAATAAGTGTTGGCCAAACCAGCCAAAGTGCATAACCTAAAGCAACAAATAAAGAAATCGTGATAACGAAACGAAGCATTGTAAACAAAGGCGAATTATTTGTATTTTCCTTAGCCATTTGGCTATTCGGAACTAACGGTGTCATTATTTATCCTTGTATAAAAATAACGCTAAGCTTGGCAGTTGATAATGGCAGATTGAGTGAATAATTCACCAATCGCATCATCTCTCGCAGCATCAACAGGTAATGACATAACATACGCAAGTTGTTCAGACGTAGGTGTCGCTTCAATAAGAGACAATTTACAGTATTGACTCAGTTCCGGCGAGAGCTGAATTGCACTTTTTGCTGGCCAACTCATATCAACATAATAACTTGGATCATAAATAAGCAACTTGAGTGATTTATCAGACAACGCAAGCGGTGTTGCTAACGGTAAATAAAATTTCAATGTTGCTTTTATCTTATCTTGTACTAAAGAACCATTTTTTGCCAAGGCATATTTAACCGGAATAGCGCCTTCATAAAAGTAGGTAAGATAATGATTAGTCGTCATATTTGTCATAATAGAATCAGCAAGATCCTGTAACGTCTGCGCTTTATTTTCAGCAGAGAGATCTTCGCCATCTAACATGTAAGCAGAGGTCATAGCATCAAACTCCCATGTCATTAAAAACCCAGTGATCTGTTTTCCATCTCCTTGGATCTCTGTTTTCATATCTATCCACGAGTGTGGATGAGCAGTACTATTCATACTCATGAATGCACCAACAAGCATAATAGTCACTTGTAATAAGCGCCCTATGTACTTAGGTTTTAATACATATAAAGACATTATTTCAACTCTCAAACAGTAAATGCCAAATCGTCGATACCCATATTCCCATACAAAAATAGTGAGTTCGACACATTTATCGTATGTTATAACATAACAATATAATTATAAAGAATGATTAGACTCTATATATCGTAAATTCAGGTAAAGAAAGAGACGTATACCCAAACTACTTCTAGATGCGATACCTGAGACTAGCTGCGGTATAAACTAAATTAACGTTTCTAATACGCTAAATGTTTGGAGTTTATCCAAGTCAGGTAATGCGGCGAGTAACTCTCTAATCTGCGAAACGCGAGTCATTGATTCCGCTTCGACATATACAATTAAATCGGTATCACCACACAAAGTATGCGCGCGGGTTATTTCACTAATACCCTGTAAATACGGCGCAATTGACTTGGCATCGAATGGTCTAAATGTCAGTTGAAAATAGACGGCCACTTTTGCTATATCATCACTACTCACATCGATGGTATAGCGTAGGATAACGCCCGAATCTTTCAAGCGTTGGATCCGATCATTCACAGCTGTGCGCGATAATCCAATATCTTCACCAATACTGGCAATTGAACGTCGTGAATTAGCAACTAGTGCATCAATAATAGCTTGATCGAACTTATCCATAAGTAGCTCTGTTTATATCTTATAAAACAGCTACTTTACACTGCTTAATCGCTTTAACCAAGTTAAACACACGGCTGACAAAATCACCGTAATAACGATATTTTGTCATATCAAAGCGTTATTTTTCGCATTGTGCATAATGCCTCGCTTAATTATTCTATTCATTACATCAACAAAAGGATTTAAGCCATGACACAATTAACCCCTCAACTGCGTTATTTACCGAATGCACAACAACAACAACAACAACAACAACAACAAGCATTATGGCTAGAAAATGTATCAATTCAGCAGCTAGCGTCTCAAGTTGCCACGCCTTTTTACTGCTATTCAAAAGCCGCGCTACTTAATAATATTCATCGTTGTAAAGCCGCGTTTGAACCAGACAATATCCATATTCATTACGCCATGAAAGCGAACAGCAACCTGTCATTATTACGTATTGTCGCAGAACAAGGCTTAGGGGTTGATATTGTCTCTATCGGCGAAATGCGACGGGCTCTCAGCGCTGGATTCAACGCCCAAGATATTGTCTTTTCAGGCGTAGGTAAAACAACCGCAGAACTCACTGAAGCCGTGCTTGCAGGTATCGGCCAATTTAACCTTGAATCTAAAGAAGAATTAGCGGTTTTAATTACAATTGCGGATAAACACCAGCAGCTTATTTCTGCACTTATTCGCGTTAATCCGGAAGTCACGGTTGACACCCATAAGCACATAACAACAGGTGCGAAAGGGAATAAATTTGGAGTTAACGTTAGCGATGTATTACCCATGTTAAAAATGGCTGAACATTCGCCTTTTTTACAAATAAACGGGTTAGCAATGCACATTGGCTCGCAAATACACACCACACAGCCATACTTAAATGCGATAGAAAAAATACAGATATTGATAGAAGATCTTAAAATACAAGGGTATCCCCTAACCGAACTAGACCTCGGTGGTGGCTTTGGCGTTCATTATAAAGATCATTTGATGGTGACCAGCAATACAGGTCCGTCAGAACCAAAATATTTAGCATTTAGTGATTTTTCCAGCGCGATAAAATCAGCTCTCCCTCATTGGCAAGGGCGAATTAGCATTGAACCAGGGCGCTCATTGATGGCCGATATCGGTGTGATGGTAAGCGAGATCACCTATATAAAAGAAAGCCAGCCAAGGTCATTTGTCGTATTAGATGCAGCAATGAATGATTTAATGCGTCCCGCGCTGTACCAAGCAACCCATGCATTAATTCCCGTGCAGTCAGTGTCTACACCACTGCTAACCGAATATGACGTAGTCGGTCCCATTTGTGAAAGCACAGATACATTTGCCAAGTCCGTTCCCTTGCCAACTAATTTAGCCGCCGGAGACTTAATGTGTTTCTTATACACAGGGGCTTATTGTGCGGTGATGAGTAACAGCTATAACAGCCGAGTCATCACAGCCGAAATTTTAATAGATGATGCTCAAGCACATGTGATCAGGCAAGCAATAACCCAGGATGACTTAATGGCATTTGAACAACCGTCAGCATTAACACTGCTTTAGATTCATAATGTATATCTAAACAGCCGATGACAAAAGTGAACAACATAATCAGATGCTATAATTGAGTCAATGGCTGTATAATAGGTTTAAAACGAGGGTTAATATGCGGGATCTAGTCATATTTATTGACGACTTCATTAATGATGAGCAAGGGTTGACCATAGTTGAATATGCCATCGCAGGTGCTTTAATCGTAGCAGCTCTTACTGCTGCGTTTATGGCATTAGGCACGAGTGTAGGTAATAGCATCACTGAAGTTGCTGATTTATTATAGAGGTTGGATTCCTGCGACAACTGCAGTTAATTACTTAACAATATCACGAGACAATATACTTCTGCTGCCTTATGTATTATTTACACCAATCAAAGTTCATGTCATAAATATGAATTTATATCCCATGTTCTTCTGACCAATCTTTTAAACGTTTTAAAATATCTAAAGCCGTACGGCCAAACTCGGTGATCTCATAGGTTACCGCTATTGGTCTGTCGCTTATCACTTCACGTATAACCAAACCTTGGCTTTCTAGCTCTTTTAAACGCTGATCGACCATCTTCTTGCTCGCGCCACCTAACATGCGTGATAAATCATTAAAGCGCACAGGCCCATCCTGCAGATGCCAGAGTATCGATGCTTTCCACTTTCCGCCCAACATGCGCATACCACGTTCAACAGAACAGGGTTCCTCACAAGCGTTTATAACTTTTTTTTGACCATTAGCCATTGTTTCTATTGTTGTTTTCATGAATCACCACAAGGTTACTAAAAGTATACTGGTTGCTTTAATATCCCAGAGTATCAAAATATAACCTAAACGCACCAATTAAATTGTTATATATTCAGGAAATAGCCCCTATGCCGACGTTAACTTCTTACGATGCCCACACCCGCAACGCCTTAGGGTCAGTGGAAATAATCACTGCAGAACAAATACCCGCATTAATTAGTGAATCGAAAAAAGCCCAAAAACAATGGGCAACATTATCGTTAGCCGAGCGCCAGCAACTTGTAGTCAAAGCCTATCAACGACTGGAACCAGCGCAAAATCAACTGGCAACCCTTATCAGTAAAGAAATGGGGAAAGATTACCGACGCGCCACTTATGAAGCAGGTGGCACTATCCAAAGTGCGGCTTATTTTGCCAATGAAATTGCACAAGCACTCACATCAGAACGGCTTGATCGTGGCACCGAGCTACAGTATCGACCACTCGGTATTGTCGCAGTGATCTCGCCTTGGAACTATCCACTGGCGATGGCGAATAATTTATTAATGCCAGCCTTAATTGCGGGTAACGCGGTTATTTTAAAACCATCGGAAGAAACGCCATTAGTCGCAGAACTTTTTGTTAATACACTAAATCAAGTATTACCGAAAGGCGTGTTACAACTGGCTCAGGGTGATAAAGAAACTGGCCAAGCACTGGTTGCCAGTAATATTAATATGGTGGCGTTTACCGGTTCAATGTCTGCGGGTAAACATATCATGGCAAATGCTGCACCGGGTCTGAAACGCTTAGTGATGGAGCTTGGTGGTAATGATCCTATGATCGTGATGGCTAGCGCTAATATTGATGCCGCGGTGCAGTTTGCGGTAGCCAGTTCATTCGAGAACGCCGGGCAAATGTGTACATCTACCGAACGGGTTTATGTTGATGCCCGCATTGCTGAAGAGTTTGAGCATAAAGTAGTCGCGCTTGCGCGTCAGTATCAAGTCGGCGCTTGGGACCAACCACACGTGAACATAGGTCCTATTGTTAATCAAAAACAACATGAAAATGTATTGGTTCAATTGCAAGATGCAACGGCAAAAGGCGCTCGGTTATTATTGGGTAGCGATGAGCAGCCACAGCCCTTCATTCAACCAACCGTCGTCACTGGCATTACACCCGATATGCATTTAGAACAAGATGAAACATTTGCTCCCGTCGTCGCGATTAGTCACTTTAAAAATATCGACGAAGCGATTACCCGTGCAAATGATAGCCGCTATGGCCTTGGTGCAGTGGTTTTTGGCGGTCAAGGTGCGAATGCAGTAGCAGAACAACTTGAAGCTGGCATGGTTGGAGTAAATCAGGGTGTTGGTGGCGGTAATGCGCCTTGGGTTGGTGCAAAACAAAGTGGCTTTGGCTTCCACGGTACTGCCGCTGGTCATCGTCAATTTTCACAAGTGCGCGTTATCAGTAAATAACACCACTCCACTTTAAGAAAGGACTGATTTAATGATGAGTGAATTCCCGAATACTGAAACCAAGCGTACTGAAACCAAGCGTACTGAAATCAACAGTACTGACTTTTTTGTTGCGGCCTATGAACCAGGGGCTGAGCACCCCGCACTACCAACATGGGCGAGTAACAAGGCGAATTTAGCTGCACTATCGCCTGTAACAAATAATAACATCACGCGACAAAAAGTGTCACAAGTACCCGGTGCTTTCCAGCTCCTTAATGTATTTTCGCAGGAAGAGTGCCAACGTTTTATTCAAGTCAGTGAATCAATGGGCTACCTACCCGATGCAGCAGTTTCATTACCTCGTGATGTTCGTCATAACGACAGCCTAACGTGGGTGGTTGATGAACAAACTGACCATATTATGTGGCATCGAATTAAGCATCTAATGTCCGATGAACAAGGCATATTCGATAATAAATCCGCCGTTGGCCTTAATGCTCGCTTTCGATTTTATCGTTATAGTAAAGGCGACTACTTTAAACCCCATTCAGATGGTTCTTGGCCAGGTAGCCGCGTTATTAATGATAAGTTAATTGCGGATGCCTATGGTGATCGGTTTAGCCAAATGACATTTCTCATCTTACTCTCTGAGGATTTCGATGGTGGAGCCACCCGATTTTTAGTTAATGCCAATGACTCAAGTCAACCCGCCCGTCGTGGCGACCGCGTGGCCGAAGTCGATATTCGCACACCCGCAGGCAGTGTGCTTTGTTTCCCCCATGGCATGCACCCTTTGCACTGTATTCACAGTTCAGAACCCATTTATAAAGGGGTTAAATACATTATCCGCACGGATGTCTTATTTGAATTGTAATAGTATGTCATCGAACCAGTGATTTAAATTTGAAAACTACTCTCATTACTGTATGGTGAAACACAATAAACTACCTGTTTACATTGCGTTAAACAGACAATGTAAACAACACAATTTGTACGACATCAGGGAATAGTTATGAAAATTATCAGCCAAAAAATGCGTAAATTATTATTGGTTATCTCATTACCAGTATTAGCCTCGGGCTGTGCAGGCAATATCGAAAAACTTAATGCCGATACTGAATTTGGCCCAGCGCCACAAGCATATCAACAAACCATTAAGGATTACTTTGCAGAAGAGTTGAATAACCCTGAAGTTGCTGAGTACGTAATTAGCGAGCCGATGAAATTTTATCGTTCAAAACCATCACTTGCTGGTCTTGGTGGTGGTATTAAATGGCACGCTTGGGTAGCTGAAGTTGGTATTCCAGGCAAAGCGGTATACAAGTTCATATCAGGAAGCAATAACGACCTGATTCATTACTATGTTCGCTTTGACGGTAACGATATTGAAACTGTGTACGAAGGTAATGGTTATACATCATTAAAAAATGAGACAGGCTTTACTGTTGGTGAATACGCAACAATCGACAACATTACCGTTACTGAAGAAACTGCAAAAGTAATTGAAGACGAAAAAGCGGCTGAAGATGCAGAGCTGATTAGCAGCTTCGAATCTATTCGTGAATTAAACAAGCTATATAAAGAAGGTATTATTACTGAAGAAGAATATAGCCTGAAGAAAAAAGCAATATTGAAAATCTAGTCCATATTCTGCTATAGATTAAGATTAAGAAGAAGCCCATATATATGGGCTTCTTCATTTTAACGATTAACCTATTAACCAAGTAACTATTAAGCGTATATTTTTACATCCTTCGGCACTGAAATATATCCTTGATATCCCTCTGCACGTAACGGTTTTATCCTTTCAAGTTGCTGACTATTTTCTATCGCGGTAATAATCACATCAATATTTAATCCCTTACCAATATTAATCAACGCACGACATAATTCATTATTTTGCTGATTATTACTATAAACAGATAACGATTGATCTAATTTCACATAATCAGGTGTCAATTGCTGTAAATAACTTAATGACCC
>Ga0105355_10001194_pt1 | contig 24088 bp, 22 predicted proteins | sample GOMGulsemesocosm_2_FD_83508 | JGI IMG/M metagenome (GOLD analysis project Ga0105355, IMG submission 83508) | Methane-oxidizing microbial communities from mesocosms in the Gulf of Mexico - GOM9C Gulf of Mexico | ecosystem: Environmental > Aquatic > Marine > Cold seeps | place: Gulf of Mexico...
CAACAAACTCTAAAACATAGGCTAAACCAGAACAACCTGATGTTTTAACGCCTAAACGTAAACCCAAGCCCTTGCCTCTATTTTCAAGAAAACTACTCACACGCTGTGCAGCAGATTCTGTGACAGAAATTGCCATAATTTAAACCCTATACTTTTTGCGCAGCGACAACGCCACCGCGCCAACCTAACTTATTTCGCTTTGTAATCTTCAATTGCCGCTTTAATGGCATCTTCAGCCAAAATAGAACAATGAATTTTAACTGGCGGTAAAGCTAGCTCTTCTGAAATGTCACGATTAGTAATGGCACCGGCTTCGTCTAATGACTTGCCTTTAACCCATTCAGTTACTAATGAACTTGATGCAATTGCACTACCACAACCATATGTCTTAAATTTAGCGTCTTCGATGATACCTTCATCGCTAATTTTAAGTTGTAGTTTCATTACATCGCCACACGCGGGTGCACCGACCATACCAGTTGCAACGGTTGGGTCATTTTTGTCAAATGAACCAACGTTACGTGGGTTCTCATAATGATCTAATAATTTTTCGCTGTAAGCCATTGTTCTATACTCCTATCTTCTGACAACTTTCGAGCTGAGCAGGTCCCTAGTGGGCAACCCACTCAACACTGTCTAAATCTATACCATCTTGGAACATTTCCCATAATGGTGACATCTCACGTAATTTACCAATCGAATTTGTCATTTGCTCAATCGCATGATCAATTTCTTCTTCGGTGGTAAAACGCCCTACGCTAAAACGAATTGAGCTATGCGCCATCTCGTCATTTAGACCAAGAGCACGTAATACATAAGAAGGCTCAAGGCTAGCTGATGTACAAGCACTACCTGAAGAAACAGCTAAGTCTTTAAGCGCCATCATTAATGATTCACCTTCAACATAATTGAAGCTGATATTTACAATGCCTTTATAACCTAACTCTCTGTCGCCATTTAGGTAGGTTTCTTCAATTTTCATTAAACCATCCATCAAACGTTGGCTTAATGCTTCGATGTGAGCACGATCTTTTTCTTTATCAACCATAGCAACACGACAAGCTTCACCCATACCAACGATTTGATGCGTTGCAAGTGTGCCTGAACGCATACCACGTTCATGACCGCCGCCATGCATTTGAGCTTCTAAGCGAATGCGAGGTTTGCGCCTTACATAAAGTGCACCGATGCCTTTAGGGCCGTAGACTTTATGGCCAGAAAAAGACATTAAATCAACTTTAAGTTCATTCAAATCTACATCAATTTTACCAAGGCTTTGCGCACCATCAACATGGAAAATAACCTTGCGTGCACGAAGCATTTCGCCCATTGCAGCGATATCTTGGATGATGCCAATTTCGTTATTTACATGCATGATTGACACTAAAACAGTGTCTTCACGTAATGCCCCTTCAAGCTGTTCTAGTGTGATAACACCATTGGCTTGAGGGTCTAGGTAAGTTACTTCAAATCCTTCACGCTCTAATTGACGAGTCGTATCTAACACAGCTTTGTGTTCAGTTTTTGAAGTGATAATGTGCTTGCCTTTCTTTTTATAAAAGTGCGCAGCACCTTTAATGGCAAGGTTATTTGATTCTGTGGCGCCAGAAGTGAAAACAATTTCACGGGCATCAGCGTTAATCAACTCAGCAATTTGGTTACGAGCGATATCTACTGCTTCTTCTGCTTGCCAACCAAATCGATGAGAACGAGAGGCAGGATTACCGAAGTTGCCTTCAAGTGTTAAACAATCAATCATTTTTTGCGCGACGCGCGGATCAGCCGGTGTTGTTGCGGCATAATCAAAGTAAATTGGTAATTTCATTTATTGCTCCACCTCGCTACTGTTAAGTAACAAAGTTATCTATTGCTAAAACTGCTAATTCTAAAAACTTAATGGTGACTATTATTATTATTAGTTTGTTATGTTACGCGCCCATAAATTGGCGCACATACTAACCTAATTGATTAGTATGGAAAATTTCATTTTCTTGCTCTAACCCATTTAACTCTTGGGCTATGTTTTGTTTGTTCGCTATAGCGATTACTTCAGAATTATCCATCAACTCACCTAAAGTCACACTGTCTAAAAAACCTTGCATTTTGACGCTAAAATCATTCCACAATGAATGTGTTAAACAACGTCCACTTGGTGAACAAGGTTTATCACCCTTACATTGTGTTGCCACGACAGAATCGTTAACCGCACCTATCACTGCGCCAATAGAAATCTCTACTGCGGTTTTAGCTAACTGGTAGCCGCCACCTGGACCTCGAATGCTTGCAACTAACTCTGCTTTTCGAAGCTTTGAAAATAGTTGTTCTAAGTAGGACAAAGAAATCCGTTGTCGCTGCGAAATATCGGCGAGACAAACAGGTCCTTGTGCCTGATGTAATGCAACATCTAACATCGCGGTTACTGCATAACGCCCTTTCGAAGTTAACTTCATTACATTGCCTCACATTAGTTACTGTGCGGACATTACATCAAACCCGACTAAATTAGTCAAGTATATACCTGACTAATTTAGTCGGATATGCTATTGCTTATAACAAAGACCAATTAATCGTTGTTTTTTTCTGATTCAATGCGCCCACGTTGGGTCGCTGTCAAAATTCCACGCAGTATATTCAATTCACCCGCTTCCGGACGTGCGCGGTTATATAATCGGCGTAATTTAGTCATTACTTGCCCAGGATGCGCCTTGATAATGAAGCCAATGTCGTTAAGCGTCGTTTCTAAATGCTGATAAAACCCTTCTAAGTTTTCAGAGTGCGGATATTCTTCCTCCACTTCATCTGTCACTGTTTCAACCGAGTTGAGGGCTGCCATACGCACTTCATAAGTCAATGTTTGCACGGCCATTGCTAAATTCAATGAGCTATATTCAGGATTAGCCGGAATACACACGTGGTATTGACACAATTGTAATTCATCGTTTGACAAGCCACTATTTTCACGTCCGAAAACTAAGGCTACCGAGTAATTACTCGCTTCATTAATAAGCTTCTCACCACTTTGTCTTGGATCTAACATTGGCCAAGGCAGGGTTCTTGAACGCGCACTAGTACCGATAACTAAACCACAATCTTTCACTGCTGACGCAAGTGTTGGCTCAATAGTTACAGTCTCTAGTAAATCTTTTGCTCCAGCAGCCAATGCATGTGATTTTTCATCAATTTGGGTTTGTGGATCAACCAAAACTAAATCTGACAACCCCATTGTTTTCATGGCTCTGGCGACACTTCCGATATTACCTGGGTGTGTCGTCCCCACTAAAATGACTTTGACTTTAGCGAGTAAAGCTAACGACGGGTTAGTACTTGAAGATTCTGGTGTTTGATTGCTCACGTGATATACCCTATTTACGTCAAAAAAGTCAGCAGCTGCGGTTTCAAAAGTCCGAATGCATCTAGCGGCTGAAAATAACGGGCGACATAATATCAAATCATCCCCACTTATTCCTCAATTAATTCGACTAATCGACTAAAGACTCAGTTAGTGATTAATCTCGCTCAAAAAAAAAAGAAAACCGTGATCTAAATACGCTATTGACGCATTTAACTTGCTCAAATCATTTATTCTGATATGATATGTGCCGATTAAATCCTCGTGCCTGTGCACGAAGGAATAACCGTTCTTTAACATTCAAAGGTATACACACATGCATCCGATGCTAAATATTGCAATTCGGGCCGCTCGTAGTGCTGGCAAAATTATTATGCAAGCTACTGAGCAGCTAGACAAAGTTGAAACACACCAAAAGGGATCTAGTGATCTCGTTACATCTATTGATATAGCTGCCGAAGAAGCAATCATCGCTGTTATTAAAAAATCTTACCCTGATCACGGTTTTATCTGTGAAGAAAGTGGCGAGCAAGGCAATAAAGCTAGTGAATACCAATGGATTATTGATCCACTTGATGGCACAACTAACTTCATCAAGGCCATCCCACACTTTTGTGTATCAATAGCGTTAAAAGTAAACGGTAAAACAGAACAAGCTGTAATTTTCGATCCAACACGTGACGAATTATTCACAGCAACACGTGGTCAAGGCGCACAGTTTAATACTTACCGCACACGTGTAACCAAAGCTAAAGATCTTAAAGCTGCTGTAATTGGAACTGGTTTCCCATTCAAAGTTAAACATTACAAAGAAACTTACTTAGCAATCTTCTCTGATATGTACGATGATGTTACAGACATGCGCGCTGCTGGTTCTCCTGCATTAGACCTAGCATATGTTGCTGCTGGTCGTTTAGACGGTTTCTTCGAAATTGGTTTAAAACCTTGGAACACTGCTGCTGGCGAATTGCTAGTTAAAGAAGCTGGCGGAATCGTTACAGATTTCACTGGTGGACACGGTTACGTATCTTCAGGCAACATCGTTGTTGGTAACCCAAAAGTAGTTAAAAGCATCTTATCTACAATGCGCCCACATTTAACGCCTGCACTTTCACGTTAATTGTTATTTGCTGCTTATTTGAATTAAGTAAGCAGTAAACAAAAAGCCGCTCGTTATATTTAACGAGCGGCTTTTTTTATGGAAAATTATTATCTATTAAAAATTAATATCAAAAGCTTGGAATATGTTGGTGCTGTAATTCACCTTTTTTAAACATCACACACTCCCCTGCACTCATTATATGCCAGCACTCATTATTGGTTAATGGTCTGGTAGCAATAACAGTGACAACATCGTTTGGCGTTGTCTCTTTTTTAAAATCAACCACCATATCGGTATCAATCAAAGTGGCTTGTCCAAAAGGTGCGCGCCTAGTAATCCAGCTCAAGTTGTTACTGCAATAAGCAATTAAGTATTCACCATTGGTAAGCAGCATATTAAATACACCAAAAGATTTCAGCTCATCACCTAAACTTCGGATGTAAGAAAAAATCAGTGCAGTATCAGAAGGCATAGTGTCAAATTTAGCCGCCAACTTATCTAGAATCCAGCAAAACGCTAATTCACTATCGGTTTGCCCTATTGGGTTGAAGCGTGATGTTGCTAAATGCGATTCATATTCTGACAGTTGCCCGTTGTGAGCATAACACCAGTTACTTCCCCACAATTCGCGGGTAAAAGGATGGGTATTCTCAAGGTTCACGTTGCCGCGATTAGCCTGTCTGATATGACTAATAACCACTTCACTTTTGATAGGATAAGATTTGATTAAATCCGCTACCTGAGATTCACAACTTGGCAGTGGATCTTTAAAGCACCGACAACCTTTACCATCATAAAAAGTTATTCCCCAACCATCTTTATGCGGCCCAGTAACACCACCACGTTCTACTAATCCGGTAAAACTAAAGACAATGTCCGTTGGAACATTAGCACTCATCCCTAACAACTCACACATACAAAATAACTCACTTAATAACAATAATTTAAACTAAAAACGTATAAGAACAAAAAACGAGGAGTCAGTAAAGGAGTCCGTTAACGCAACATAGATGTATTCATGCATACTTCGAAAATCGATTTTAACAGAATTTTTAACTTGGCTCTATAACTCATAAAGCCCTCATAAGCCGTGAAGTATGTAATTCATTTGTTACGCCTTTTATTCTTAGCGACCATTATGATAGCGTTGCAGTCTAGACTTGATGAGCTCGTTATGTGTTGAATATTATAGAAACCTTTCCACCTAAAACAACCACGTTACCAAACTCCCCTAATATTTGGTATCCATTGTTATTTTGCGTAAAACTGTCAATATTTCCGTAATCCGAAGTGCCATTTAAATCGAGTGTTGGAATTCGGGTGTTTTGACCCACAACCCCAAGGCACTCCGAAAAGCTACTGAACGCTATTGTCGCGTTGCGATAACACGTGTATTCGTTATCGAGTGGTTTCTGATAATATTCAGACTCAGGCCAGACGCTTGCTTCAATTTCAATTAAAAATTTATCATCGAGCGTCCAACTCAATACAAACGAATCAGAGAGATCGATTCCTTTAAATATATCCAAATTATCGATGACCTTGAACAATCAAAAGTGAAAAAATCATAGAGACGCTAAACATTAATACCTACCCTATTGTTCCTTGTGATAATGATGATTTTGTGAGTGAATTAATCTGCCATTCTTTAATTTTAAGACCGATAAAAGTGCCAATAGTTACCTCAAAAATCGTCAGAAGAATCGGAATAAAATGTACTAGGAGGTTAAAATTACCCCCTATTAATTTGAATAATAATAGCTCTACGATTATTTCAAAAAACCAGAATGTGAGAGCTACACATATTGCGTGAGTGTAAGTTTTTTCAAGCTGTACCCGTGCTAAGTAAATATAAATGAGTGATGAAATAATAAAACTTACAACATACAACATTGAATTAAACAAAACGGGCTCAGTTTCTAATGTTTCAATAAAGCTTGCTGTAAACAATGCAGTTGAGCCAACATGCAAAATATATATTGATAATGAAAACTTCAATATTCTGGAATAATTCATCACACATTCCTAGAGATTTAGCGAGACTGTAAACTAATCACTTAACAAAAACAGCCATTAAACATACCGTTGATGCAATTTTTTCTTTCAAATCCCTTCGGTTCACTTCCTATATCCTAGAGCTAACCCTACAGGTTGATTTAGATTATCAATAACGGTTTCGATTTGAGTCCCGTCTAAATTCGATCTGCGGATTTCTTTTCGATCTGTCCAGTATATTTTTTTATTGAGCAAATCAAGCTCTATTTCATGGGGAGCAATCAGCCCTGAAGCCTGTATCAGCGTTTCAATATTCTGTCCGTCTAAAGTTGAACGTTGAATTTTTCCTGCCATTAAATCAGCCCAATATATGAATCCATTTTCAGAGTCTATAGCAAGTCCAAAAGGCATGTTTAACCCTTGAGTAACTACATCTTCTATTGAGCTTCCATCAAGATCAGCTCTTTGAATTTTCTTATCTCCGGAGCTCCAATATATCTTCTTGCCTTTGGGATCTAGCTTGATGTCCAGTGGTTTTGAAGAGCTTGGGATAGAAAAGCTTGTGAAGTTACTCGTAGATAATTCGAGAAGGAACACCTTACCTTGTTGGCGATTAGCCCAAATTACTTTGTTTAAATCTGGATATACACTCATAGCCGTAGTATTTCCAACTTTTTCAGCCATAAACTGCTCTACTTCACTGCCATCAATATTAGAGCGTTTAATTATTCCTTTGACTTGCTCTAACCAATAAAGTTTTCGATTTAAGGAGTCGAAATTAAGGGCCAATGGGTAGGAATCTAATTGCACTAATGTCTTGATATCAGAGCCATCTAGGTTTGCACTTTGAATTTTCCCTACAGATTGGTCCGTCCAATAAATGTTTGTACTCTCATTCGCATATGTCAAACCACATGATAAACTTAAAAACAGAGCGACTATTTTTCTCATCGTTATATCCTTATTTGAATTTCCATAAAATATACGCTTCCATTATTGCAGGCTAACTAGAATTAGAATAAAGGCCAGCGCAAAATATTTATAACTATCTTTCGAGAAGACAAAACTCAGTTTGAACCAATATTTCACCGGCGTAATTAATAATGAGGGGGATAACAATAGACCTCGAAACAGTGACAACACACCAGCGGTACCAGCAACTGTGCCAAGATCTATCTCACTTGACTGGTAAAACTCTGCCGCTTGTATAAAAACGACAAATGCCATCAACCCTTTAATAAGATATGAACTACGTTGAATTTTACTCGTTTTTTCTTCCATGAAATCTGATCCCTTTGACATGTAGTTTGCCTTCCATATGCAGCAATAAATATTATAATAACATTAAATAAAACATTACTAATGACCTATTTAATGATTAATAGACTAACAATTAAACTCGCCCATTTAAAGAAACACGATAGCTTGGAAACTCTATAATATTCATTAAAATTCCCCTGCATTATAGAGGCACAAACTGGAACTCTTACTATTATTATGTGTTAATTAATATAATGTTCGTACCATGCTCGCTCTTGACTATTCGGTGCTGATTGTTCATTCTTTCTCTTTAATCCCTTTTCCCAGTCTTGTAGCTGTTTTTTCATCTTATTTGCTCTTTCTTGTTCCTGAGAAAATAAATTATGATTGCTGTGCTCTGGTGATGTCATCTCAAAAAGGTATTCATCTGAAGGCCCGACTTTGAGGTATTTCCAATTACCAATTCGGATCGCAGATTGATTCCAAAAACGCCAAAATAGTGGTCGTTCTTCTAAATAGGCTGGTGAGTCAGTTAATGCAGGCATTAAATCCGTACCATCAACCTTACTCAGCATTTCTTCCGGGGCACCTGCTGCTTTTAAAGCAGTGTAACTTGCATCTAAGCTTATTACTGGTTGCTCAAGCACCATACCTCTTTGAATTTTACTTGGCCATTGAATGATATATGGCACTTTTATCCCCCCATCAGTGAGCATCCCCTTTTCACCTGCAAGAGGATAGTTCATCGAACCATTCCAAGCCTCCTGTCTAATATGTATAGGAGTGTCAGTCATATCAAGGCCTAAAGGAGCACCATTATCACTAATAAAGATTATCATCGTATTGTCGAGTATCTGATATTTACTTAATGCAGCAACTATTTTTCCTACACCATCATCAATAGCCGATATCATGGCTAATGCATATTGACGCCTTACAATAGAGTCATCTGGGAATCTATCTAAGTAGACTTTTAAAGCCCCCATAGGAACATGAGGCCCAAAATGAGCAACATGCAAGTAGAAAGGTGATTCATGATTGCGGTCAATAAATGCAACGGAAGCATCCGATATTGCATCAATTCGGTAAGATTTATCTAGTACATATTTTTCGCCTATTGTTGTTCCTTCTTTATCAAATGTTGCCCAATATTGGTTGATGTATCCAAAATAAGTATCTTCATAGCCCCGGTTATTTGGGAAAAATTGCTTTTTAATTTTTAAGGGAATTTGCCCAGGGTTAAATGTACTAGGCTCTATATTGGGATAATTTTCAGCTAACCAAGTTTTAGAGTTTTGGTCGACTTCTAAATGCCACTTCCCCGTCATGCCAGTTTTATAATCTAGGCTTTGAAAATGTTCACCTAAGGTAACAACGTCCAGTGGCATAGGCGTATATCTATTATCATCAACCCCAAACCTTTGTTGGTACTGGCCACTAATCATACCTGCACGCGAAGGGGTGCATTGGGGCGCAGTAACATAGCCATTGGTCATTCTTACACCATTAGCGGCTAACTGATCTATATTTGGGGTTTTTACGTCAGTTAATACATTTTGAACACCTAAATCTGAAAATCCCTGATCATCTGTAAAAATAACGATCACATTTGGTTTTTCTTGAGGCACTGGTATAGGCTTGGATTCAGTTACTATTGGTGTCTTGACAACTTGTGCATCCTTTTCCTTATCCCCTCCCTGGCAGCTTATTAAACAAAATATAAATGTAAATAAAAGACAATTTTTAAATGGCATGATTAATTATAACTAAAATAAACAGATTGTTATTCTAAACGATATACTATGTTAAATGATAGGCATTAACATACTCTAATTATTAGGATTTAAACTCTGTTATGGACTAATAAGATTATTTTGATGATTTGTGAATATGTCAGAATTATAGACTATTGGATATCAACTTTTAGTTTCGATTTCACGTCATCACAATCACGACAAAATATCACCTTAGATTTATATTCTGCTGTGTAAGCAATAATTCGATGCATATTGTCGTCATCAAATTTATGATTCCAGCGTAACAACGTTAAAAACGATGATAATGTTTCTTTATGAAACTCACCTAGAATGAATTTTCGTTTTAAAAATCGTTTGGTTACACGCCAATGTCTTAACCAAACGGGTGGATTAAGAATTATGATGATGTCAGCGGCATCAAATGCATTCCCTAACCATTTATAATAAACACCTTCGATAATCCAATATTCAGAAGATAAAATGACATCGAGTTGAGATGCCCTTTCTTCTTCATTAGTACGAACATAAGTTTGTTCATACTGGTTCCAAAATACCTTATCAAGCTCATAGGCTTTTAAATTTGTTAACTTTTCCAATTGATTGGAAATAAAGGTTTTTCCACTGCCTGGAGCCCCTATAATATGGACTTTTCGGTATTGCAACGGCTTTCCCCTGTATAGGTTAATATAGTATTCTACAAAACTTTATCGGCATAATAAGCCATCGCATCACCTAAATAGTTTACCATTCCGGGGGATATGAATTATGGAATTTTTTCATTGGCTCAATTTATCTATAAAACAACGCCATTCCTATATAAGCATTTTTGACGGCGTGTAAAATCTACATGCTATATGAAAACTCTCTTTCATTAATATTTGTACATTAATATCATCAACAGCGACTTCATCAGCATATCCTGCGAGCTTCTTATAAAGCAAATCCCAATCCTTATGAACAAGCTCTCTATCTACATGGGTCCAATTATCGGTGGTTGATAAGCTCTTTGTTTGCTCTGAATCTAATGCTAGTTTACATTCTGCTAAATATTCTTTATTCAATTTATTCATTAAAACACATTCCATTTGTTAAGACTTATGTAAAAACAAACACCGATTATGTCGGTAATCTTAGTGATGCCATCTTACCTTTTTATTTAAATTTCATTATCTACTCCCATCGTTATTATCTGCTTAAATTGTAAATAATATTGTCACCAAACAAGCTCAAGGCATTCCTCCCTTTAGCTTAGATCAGTAACCAAATCACAAAACTAATGACATAGTGCTAATTTTATTGAAATGCAACACTTTATTATTTAGACTAGTTTTTAACCAAGGTGCAAATAGCACCTTTTTCTTTTTGTATGCTAAGGGATATAGTATGGAAATAAGTAAGAGAGTGCTGAAATCAAAAACATTGGACCGCGACATTGACGCTAATACAGAGAAATCAATTGATGTGATCTTAGACAAGTCTGAGGAAACGATAAAGACAGCTGATAACCAACAACATACTGAACCTTCTCAGCAAAGTGACTGTCTACCAAAATCTAAACATATCTATTTTGTGGAAGATGATACCCAAAGGGTTCTAGAAAATTTATTAGAACTGAAAAATCAAATTTATCCAATACACGACAAGTTTACGCAACAGGATCAAGCTCAGGCGCAGTTTCCTTCTGTTTGCTTAGTTGGTTTGGGGCGATGTGGTTCTAATATTTCATTAGATTTGGCCAATCTTGTATACAATGCCCGCAATTACTACCTCAACGATTTTCAAAAATCAGATGCCAAACATAAAACTAAATCTTCTGCTGCCACTAAGTGGATTAAAAAAAGTATCGGTTTTTCCAAACCTTATGACAAACGTGCTGCATTTTTAATTGAACCTTTTGTCATCTTGGGAGACTTAGATCAAGATATTGATGGTCGTGTCCGTTATTCATACATGGATGAAAAAAACTGTCTGTTAGACGGTTATTCCAAAATGAAAATTATGGATTTGTCAGAGGTTCATGCTGGAGGTTCGGGAAATGCGCCTGTACTGGGACAATACTTAGCAAAAATTATTCTAAACAAAGGAGCTGAGAGGTTTTTAAATAAAGATTGGCGCGCCATTCATTCATATATGATTGACTCTTGCGGCATTAAAGCCAACCAATCGCGTTTATTCTTTTATATCTTTAGTGCTGGCGGCGGAACTGGCTCTGGTATGGCTTCTGAATTTGGTCTTGCTCAGCAGTATGCTTATATGAACAAAACCTTACACACTCAAAAACGCGCCAAAAAAGAGAGTCATGATCATGATGCTGACTCATTTGTTTTTGAACCTATCTTTAGTAGTGGCATCTGTATTTTGCCGAATATTGCGTGTCAATCTGTCGATATATCAGAGGCATTACACATTAATGCTGGCCGATTGCTCTGTAAATATTTATCCGAAGAATGGGATTTCTCGTATAACTTAGATCGCGTAGAAGATGGCAGTAAGCGCACGATTGTAGACAGACTACGACCTTGGAATTCCATGATGCTCATTTCTAATGACATTATGCGTTATGCTGAAGAAGCAGATGGCGGCAACATGAAAAATGTTGATGTTAACACCATGGAAAAATATGCAAATCAGTATATATCCCAACAGATTTTCAATATTTTAACAGCGCAAGCTGTGACCAAAGATTATGACCAAGACTATTTTCGCAGTGCTGGCGTAGATATTAGCGAAACAATCCGATTGGACGCTAATGACTTGTTTATGAGTCTTGCCGGACCCGTTACTATCGCCTATGCAGAATCGACAGTTAAGAAAACGGCCCCAATAGTTGATGGAAGACAAGCTGGACCAAGCGAATTAGTAGAATTAGATATTGATGATTTATTTTTTAGATCCATCGACCTACCTCATTTTAATAAAGATACTCGCGCTATTGAAGGCGTTAGTTTGCTGCCGATGGAAGCGGAGAGTTATCGTGAATATTTAGCGGAGTGTCGTAACAATAACTTTGATACCAGTAAATTAAAAGATATTCTATTTTTTAATAAATGCTCATCGGTTGTATCAATTATCTCCCTTCCTAAAGATTATAAGCTCTCCTATATGGATCTTAATCGCCTTAAAACTCACCTTAATAGCCTGTTTCCTAATACTACTTTAAAGCGGTATGCCCTAGTTATTGGTTCGTCTGAGAATATATCACTAACCACGTTGGTGGCCAAAAGTCCCTGTTTGAGTGATGACTTCTTAACGTTGATCGTTTCATATGTAAAACGCTGTTTTGCAAAAGAAGAGTTTTGCTTTAACGACAAATTTGATGACATTTTCTTAAACATGATCACTGATGAAAATTTTAATGAAGATGAATTAGACAAGATGATTTCTGAATTTGAGAATCCTGCAAAAATACTCGATACAAATTGGCATGCTATAAAACCCATGTATGAGAAGAAATATCGAGAAATATTAGGGGATGATGAAAACAAGTTTGTTTCCATAAATGATATTAGGCTAAGTGCAGAAAACGTAAAACGAGCTATCAAATATTTACGGGAGATCTATCGCTACCGAGTAAGTAAAACAAAGCTTATTTCTTTAAATCAAACTAAAAAAGTCAGTTTAAATAAAAGTTCTAAGCGGTAAAATCATTCCTGAATTATCGTGCATAAAAAAGCCTAATTTACATAATATGTAAGTTAGGCTTGTTTAATCTGTCAATTAAATAGAATAGTGAACAGTGTCACCATAACTACTTTAAATTAGCAGCTTCTTTGAACGCCGCTAGTAAGTTGTCTTCATCTACAGGCTTAGTTAGAAATCCTTTTACAGCCTTATACTGCTTAGCTTTTTCCATGTCTTCTTGAGAGTGTGAAGACGTTAACATTAGAACCACTACTGTGTGATAACGTTCATCTTCATGAAATTGACTGTATGACTCAAGGAATTCAAAACCAGTCATACCTGGCATATTGATATCAAGTAAAATCAGTGTAGGTGGATAATCTTCGTTATATGCTAACTTATTCTTTTCGTAGTCTTTAATAAAATCTAGCGCTTCTTTACCATCATTAGAAAAGTAAACATTATCCGTAAGACCAGAATCTTCAATAGCAAATTTTGCTAGTAGTCGATCACTTTCATTATCGTCGACGACTAAAATAGAGTTACATGCTTTTGTCATATCCAAGACCCTTTCAAGTTAACATTATCATTACTTTCATGCAAAATCGGCATTATAGGTAATAAAATTGTGAAAACTGTACCAGATTTATCGGATGAGAAACAGATAGAACCATTCATATTTTCAATTTGTTTTTTTACAAGATACAAACCTAAGCCTGTTCCAAAAGATATGTTACTACTTTCTCTAAAAAACATAGTAAAAACTCGATCATGAACCTCTTTACCGATGCCAATACCATTATCACTAACTGTTATTTTTAGCACCTTGGAGTCATGCATTGACGTTTCAAGTTTTACAAATGCATCATCGATATCACTCTTGGCGTATTTAACCGCATTACTCACCAAGTTAGTTAATATCTGATAAAGGGATTGACGATGACACGAGATATCAACTTTATGATTAAAATTAGCTATAAATTCTACATTGTGAGTATTATCTAATGTACTGATGTCGTTTGAAATATTTTCAGCAACTAGGGGAAAATCAACCTCTTCAACCAAATCATCAATTTTTTCAGCCTTAATAATCCCCATGATATCATCGACTAATTTATCGAGTTTCATCGCGTTACTAATCACATGACTATTGAGTTCTTTAATACCATCAAAACGCTCTTTATCAATATATTTATCAATACGTTTGGAAAAGCCCTGAATACTTTTAAGGGGCGCTTTAAGATCATGAGACATACTGTATGAGAATATTTCAAGCTCATTTTTTTTCTTCTCCAGCTCAATGTTTCGATTTTCTAAATTGAGCTCCCAGTTTTTAATACGCCTTGTTAGGTAGAAAAAGAATATTGTAAACAGAGATAAAATGATAATAATTACAATGGCTTTTGCCTTTATGTATTGCTCTGCGCTGGTTGTCGAGCGTGTTACCTCTTCATTGATTGCTGTAGAAAAATTCTCAATACCCTTGGCGTAGACTTCTTTTTGCTTTTGATATTCCTCACCAAATAAAAGACTTTGAGCAGCCCGTAGTTTATTTTGTGCTACCAACTCAAATGCTTGCTCTTCGAGCGCTATTAGCCGTGTATTGGCAACATTGACTTCAGAAAGAAAAGAAGAAAGATTTTCATTTTGGGTGCGCTTGAGTGCTTCAGCAATACTGGCGTCTAAAATTATAACCATGCGATCATAACGGTTCTTCCATATGTTATCGCCAGTGAACGCAGCCATTCTTGCGGACATCGTTAATATTTCATCTATATAATGAATTTGAGACTGCAGTTGATTTAAGCGAATTGCATTGTTGGAATTATCCGACAAATAGCTGATTAGAAGTGCATAATCGTCTTTATTTTTCTTATATTGTTCATCTAGTAATGCTATATCCGAATTAAGTTTTCCACTGGATAAAATGGATAATTCAGTAGTTTCAATTTTTTTATTAGCCTGAACTGCCGCCTCAAATAGCAAACTATTTGAGTGTCTGTGAGCTTGTTGTTCAACCTTATTAAGTAGCGTAGTTAACAGTTTTCCATGGTCTAAATAGCGCTGTTTCCATTTCTCTTCATGAGTAAATGCAAACAATCTAGCTGACATAGACATGCTTTCATCATAATATTTTATACTTGCGCTAATATCATCATTAATCAGGTCATTTTTATGGTTCTTTATTTTGGCTGTCGTGTCTTGAAAACCATCAATAAAAATAAATATAACTAACGCGAACATCAAGCCAACTGTTGCAGTTAACCAATAGATTAGATTTTTCCCACTAATTTCATGACTTGTAATTTTTGTCATAAATATTCCTTCTGCCGTTATATCAATTGATTACTTGTTATTTCTGGGTACTGAAATAATAAACTGGCACCCCTGCTCAGCATTGCTGTTAACAGAAATTTTACCCGCAATACGCTGTAACGCTTTACGACTTAACGTTAAGCCCATACCTGTCCCTTTAAATTTTTCTTGGTGGTTCAAGCATCTAAAAGGTTGAAATATATCTTCAAAATATTTGGAATCTATGGCAATACCGTTATCGGTAATGGTGATTAATAAACAATCATCGTCGATTTTTGCGTCCACTGAAACAACCGATAGACTCTTTTCACGATGAAATTTTAACGCATTTCCGATAATTTCAAAGCAAGCAAGGTATAACCTTCCCCGGTCTGTTGAGAATGTTAAATTTGGCGTAACACTCACTGTTATGTCACTTTTTCCTGTTTTCTCATGCAGTGAATCGATCACGTCATCTAACAATTGTTGTATATCGACTTCAATTATTTTTATTTCACTAGTATCAAAGTTAGAGAGAGCCAACATCCCTTGTAATTGGCTTTCTAACCGATGTATTGCATCGTCAACATAACCTTTAAGTTCTTGCTGCTCATCATTTAACGTAAAGTCCGCCATTAATATTCTATGGAATGATTTTATATGGCGTATAGGAGCAGTCAGATCATGACCAATAATTTTAACGAAACTTTGTAGTTCTTTCTTATAATCAACGGGTAAAGACACTTTACCTCCTACTAGCTGTGACAAATTAAGTGCTAACTTTATTTTAAAGAAACTTCGCTAGCCGATAAAAGCTTACAAACGCGTGACTAAAGGGATGAATTCAACTAAACCGAATCAAGGGCAGAAACTGCTTTTTACACCTTCGCTATGGGCATTGAATTAGTACTAAATGATTTAGAACCGTATCAAGCATGCTTCTTTCAAGACAGTCACAATACTTTAACCTATTTTGCCACATCCCGTTACATTTATAATCCATATAGCATTGCTATAAATTATATTATCTTGTGGCGTTAGAGATTATTCCTAATATGTATATTGAGTAACTAAGGATTGTTTTTAGAGGGGGACACGTTTTACCGCTGTAATGAAATTAATTTCCAATTTCATGCTGCCAAGCATTTAACTTAGCAGCAGTTTAATACACAGGTTTCTATTTGAGTAGTTTAATGGCTTCCTCTAATAACTCATCTCGGCCTGCTTTTATGCCAGCGATTGTAGGCAAAACTTCAATATCTATTGCAACACCAACCCGCTGAGTCTGTCTTCCGTCAGGATAATAAACGCCAATGCCGCTGATACCTGTTTGAATATTGCCAGGTAGATAAAATGTAGACACATTGCCATCTGCTCCCGCTGTTGTGCTGCCAATGACAGTTGTATTGTCACCGGCTTGCAATGCCATGGCATAATATTCAGATGCACTTTTCGATCCTTCATTAACAATAACAATCAATTTCCCTTGGTAAGTAATAGGGTCCTCATGAAGGTCGTGAGTGCCAGCAAAGGCTATTTCGCCGGGATTATTAGTATTAATACTCGTAAATTTAGCAAACGATGGAGTTGTCGACGTAAAAAATGAACCTATTGATTGGAAATCCTTATATCGAGGATAATTTCTCAGATCAACGATGATACCTTTAGTATCTTTAAATTGTGTTTTTATTTGATTAATGTCTGATCGCTCTACAACGCTTAAATCTACATATCCAATATTATTATCGAGTAATTCGAAAGCAATCACCTTCTTAATACGGTTAAAATATTCACCAAAACTTAGTTTTTCAGGAGCATATAGTTTTAGAGTAAGTGCTGTCTCTTGGTTACCTCGACTATAATGCAGTACCAAACTGGTTGCATTAGAACGTAGTAAATCAAAAGACATTCTACTGAGACGATAGGCTTGATTAGATGCCGGATAATAAGACTGTTTGCTTTTAACAAGATCTGATACTGGATTACCATTAATTTTGGTTATAACATCACCGAGCTTAAGGCCAGTTTCGTTTTTTAGTTTAGTGTTATAAAAATCCTGAACAACTAATTTACCTCGCACAAATCCAACCTTAACTGGTGGATAGTTTTGTCCAATCCAGTCTTGAAAAGCCCAAAGTTGATTGGTTCTTGCATGACCATCTTTAATTTCCGCAATTAATTGTAAAGCGGCTTGTTCATATTCAAGCTCGTTGCTTGCATCAACAAAAATACGAATGTATTCCCTTAATACTCCGTTCCAATCATTGTCGGTTAAGTGCTTACTAGGAAAGTAATAATGGATAATATTCCATAACCTATAAAGCCCTAGTAATCTAAAACCAGTGTCTGGATATTGCATATCCTTATAGGCATTTTCATGCATGAAGTCTGGGTTACCAACACCATTATCATTACTAATATAGTAATGTTCACCCTGCGTCCTGTTGGTATAAATGAATCTAAGTTGATCTTTTAATACCGCTGACAACTCAAATTTATTCATCCATTGATGATCTGGTTTTAACACAGCATCAACTGCTGTCGGCTTACATTTTGGGCATAATTCAACATCACCAAGGTCAGTTATCCATTGTGATAACACATTATCTCTTGTTGCATTATTATGGGTTTCTAAGAGCTTTGGCAGCACTCGAAACAACTCATAATCCCAATTATGCTCCCCTCTAGCGACAGCTGGATGATGATATTTTGAAAATCCCCACACTTTACCAAGCAATACTAATTTATCGATAGTCGGAGCATCAACTTTAGTAAGAGTAAGGTTGGAGCCTTTATCAAATTCATGATCTTTGGCTGCAGGTAATATTGGTTTCAAAGGGGCTTTGTCTATGTTGATGCCGTCGATTGTTATTTGAAGATTGTCGAACCACACCTTGCCACTTCCAGTAAACTCTCCGCCAAACATAATGTTTACCGCTTTATTTGAATTCAAATCTAAGGTCATTTGATATTTAGTCCAAGGTGTTGTTCCAGAAACTTGTTGCTCCTCCATATTTCCCCTAGCAACCTGCGGATTGATCTGCATGAATAACCCAGCATAACCATTGGAGACATTTTCTGTTTTAATAAATCCGCTAATTGTAATTTTTTTACCTAGATATTCTGTTGGAATAATTTTATAGAAGTGTTGAGGTTGTGGGTTATCAGCCTTATTTTCGATTGATAAAGAGTGAAGGCCATTATTTATTATTTTTTTATCTATGCTTACCTTTTTATCATCACTTAATATCCATCCTACAGGTTTATGATCTTTCACTTGTTCAAAGCTCAGGTTTTGTTCTACGCCGTAACACAAACTACTTAGCGTACCTAATAACACGATGAGGATTTTTTTCATTATTAGCTTCCTTTCTCATTGCAATAACATCATTAAATTTTATGTGCCAATGAATCATTTATATTTATATTTTTTGATTCGGTTAACATATGAGCAACAAAAAAGAAACATATTTAACACGTAAGTAGCTAATTTTCTCAGGTTAATTAACTCACAATCAATCTATCATTAAAGATTTGATGGTGCAATTTCACCCAATATTTGTTTGTATTTTGATTCATAGGGATTTAGTGCATAGATGAGATAGATGAAGCGATTGCTTCATCTTTAATAAAAAACGTGAAAATTAAATCTCCCAACCAATTGAAATACTTATCCAGCCTTCGCCTTCATGTTGCCATGTGCTATCCCCAATTCGATCTTGGCCATAAACTATACCGATATTGACGCTGTCCCAATTTTGAATAAGAAAGCCCGTTGCCCAGGATATACCCGCCTTTGAATCAGACTTTAATTCACCATTTTGCATGGAAGAAACGGATACTTGAGTAAGCCCAGCCGACAGAAACGGGCTCAAACAAACGTATTCATCCGTCCACCCCAGTGGTACATCAAAGCAATAGCCAGCATAATACCCAAGAGTCGCTTCCCCGCTGATCGACTTATCATTTAGGCGATACTTAAATGGCACAACTAAAGGTCCACTAACCATGCCAGCTAAACTTGGCTCAACGATAGAATTAAGGGTAATACCAATATCGTCTTTTTTTGCAACAAAATAGGTGTGATTAACCGACACTGGTGAGTTTTCAAGGGTAAATTCTTCGTTTGTAAATTGATACAAATTGGTAAATTTAATGGTGTAAACATCATCATCTTCAAGTAAATTCATTACTTTAAATTTTGATTTCGCCCCTACAGGCACTTCATTACCAGCGGCGTCTTTGACTATAAAATCCACCTTAGTTCTATATTTTTTATCAACAACCAATTCTTCACTAAAAACAGCAGTCGATAGACTGCTAGATAAACACATTAAAAGTAACAACATTGAAATTTTCATCATTTTTATCCTTTAAACAATTAAAATTAAACTACAAATAGTCGTTATTTAGTTGGCTCAACGACGCCTCAATTGTAGTCGAGAATAAATATTTGCAAGGATAGAAAGCTTATAAACGCTTTTAAGATTAAAAAACCATCGAAATATTATAACTTTAGATTTATTTTTCACTTTGACTCGATTAGAGCTGGTGCTTTATAAAATAGATCGGTTAAACTGGTAGGATGAGATTAAAAATTGTAATGATCTAAAAGGAGAATCTTACGTGTATACCTTACTCTTCGTGTTGATGTTTTTTGCAGGGCTAGGCACTTTAGCCTATAAACGCGCATCGCTAATCACTTTTACTGGCGCTTTTGCTATCGCGCTTTTTATATTATCAATGGCTACACAAGTATCTACATTAATTTGGTTAATGTTTATTGTTGTCGCTGTACCACTGAACGTAACCACTTTTAGACAGCAATATATAAGTGTGCATTTATTAAAGATTTATCGTTCTATCATGCCTGAGATGTCACGCACTGAAAAAGAAGCAATTGATGCAGGGACCACGTGGTGGGAAGCGGATTTATTTAAAGGCGCACCCGACTGGCGTAAACTGCACAACTACCCCGCTCCTCGTTTAAGTGCACAAGAGCAAGCATTTCTTGATGGCCCCGTTGAAGAAGCGTGTGCAATGGCCAATGAACAGGAAATTTGTCACGAAAAAGCCGATATGCCAGAACACTTATGGCAATTTCTAAAAGATAATGGCTTCTTTGCCATGATCATCAAGAAAAAATATGGTGGTTTAGAGTTTTCAGCCTACGCGCAATCACGCGTGTTACAAAAGCTGTCTGGCGTTAGCACAGTATTAGCATCTACCGTTGGTGTACCTAATTCTTTAGGTCCTGGTGAGTTATTACAACACTACGGTACAGACCAACAAAAAGATCACTACTTACCACGTTTAGCCTCGGGCGCTGAAATTCCGTGTTTTGCATTAACCAGCCCGGAAGCTGGTTCTGATGCTGGAGCAATCCCAGATCGCGGCATTGTGTGTAAAGGACAATGGAATGGCGAAGAAGTATTAGGGATGCGTATCACGTGGAATAAACGTTACATCACCCTCGCCCCAGTCGCTACTGTATTGGGTTTAGCCTTCAAACTTGACGATCCAGATGGTCTGCTAGGCGATGAAAAAGAACTCGGCATAACCTGTGCTCTGATCCCAACTGATGTTGAAGGTGTAGAAATTGGGCGTCGTCACTTCCCATTGAACGTGATGTTCCAAAATGGACCGACACGCGGTAACGACGTTTTCTTCCCATTAGATTTCATCATTGGTGGGCCTGCAATGGCGGGACGCGGCTGGCAAATGCTGGTTGAATGTTTGTCAGTTGGTCGTGGCATCACATTGCCTTCAAATAGTGCGGGCGGTGTTAAAACACTTGCTCTTGCAACAGGTGCTTATTCACGTATTCGTCGTCAATTTAAAGTGGCGATTGGTAAAATGGAAGGTATTGAAGAGCCACTAGCTCGTCTTGGCGGTAACGCTTATTTAATGGATGCAGTGACAACGTTAACTACCGGCGCTATTGATTTAGGCGAAAAACCATCAGTCATTACGGCTATTGTTAAACTTCATTTAACTGACCGAATGCAAAAATGTGTTATTGATGCTATGGATATTCATGGTGGTAAAGGCATCTGTTTAGGACCAAATAACTACGTGGGACGTGGTTATCAAGGCGCGCCAATTGCTATTACAGTAGAAGGTGCAAACATCTTAACGCGCTCGCTGATTGTTTACGGTCAAGGCGCTATTCGCTGTCACCCTTATGTATTAGCCGAGCTTGATGCAGCTAGTAATACGGATGAACGTGTTGCCTTAGAAGATTTCGATAAGGCTGTATTCGGGCATATTGGTTTTGCTATCAGTAACTTCTGCCGTAGCTTCTGGTTAGGATTAACAAACAGCCGCTTTTCTGCTTCACCATTTAGTGATGACACCAAACGTTATTACCAACACATGAATCGATTTTCTGCTAACTTAGCGTTCTTGTCTGATATAGCGATGGCGTGTTTGGGCGGTGAATTAAAACGCAAAGAACGAATTTCTGCACGTTTAGGCGATATTTTAAGTCAACTTTATCTAACAAGTGCGACCTTAAAACGCTTTGATGATGAAGGCCGTCAACAAGCTGACTTACCCTTCGTCCACTGGGCAGCACGTGATTCATTGTTTAAAGCGCAAACAGCACTTGATGAGTTATTACGTAACTTCCCTATCAAATGGGTTGGTAAATTATTACGCTATGTAATGTACCCTACAGGCATTACTTTGGTTGCACCTTATGATGAACTTGATCATGAAATTTCTAAAATATTGCAAACGCCTAACATGACACGTGATCGTATTGGTGCCGGACAATATTGGAAACCAACAGAGTTCAATGTTGTTGGTATTCAAGAAGAAACGTTACGTGACGTTATTGCAGCTGAAAGCATTATTGCTAAGATCAGTAAAGCCAGTGGTCAAAGAGAGCAACTTATTTTCTTAGACAAGCTAGCTGACAAAGCATTGGCCGAGGGCCATATCAACGAAGATGAAGCTGAGCATTTACGTAAAACTGAAATTGGTCGCTTACGATCAATCAATGTTGATGATTTTGATCCAAGTGAATTAACAACAACTAAAAAATAATTGTGTAAATAATTAAACCAAAAGGGTTAGCAGTAATGCTAACCCTTTTTAGTATCAGTAATTAAGATTTTTGGCATTTTATAAAATTTTCTGCCAGGCTAATTTTTTTTACGCCACTTTTATTTAGTCGATACTTATTCCAGCCCGCAGGACAACTTTTTCGGTTAAATATTACAACGACCCCTTTGGGTAACCCCCCTTGGAGTTTCTTCATTTTATTAAGTTCACTCTCAAGGATTGATATCTTTCTTTGTAAGCACTTGAAAGACTCTTTTGAAGTAATAGAAATTGTGCAATCGTCAGCCTTAGCACTAAAAGTGTTAAGTAATAACACGATAGCCATACAGGTCATTGGAATTACTAATTCGTTTTTTATCATTTGATATTCCTCTTATTTATTTGGTGATGCTGATTATTAACAATAAATAATTAGGTAACTAACCTAATTAAGCAGAAGTTACTCACCTGCTACGTGGTTCTATTATTTATATTAAAGGACTTAAAATAGAGGAAAACGGTTCAGATTAATTTAAACATTTTAATCAATTCTTGATCAGAAGTTATTGCTGCGATAACTGTTACGCACGCTGTTTGCTCTTTGTAACGATTACCCAAATGCGATATTTTTCCATTAGTCACAACCAAAGCTGTTGCCATTTGCGGCGCATAAACTAATTCTTGCCTAAAAACAAACTCCACTAATAACGATAATAGTTGCAAATAATCAATAAGATAACTTGAACGCTATTGTGAGATTCATACCTTGTTAAGTTAATCGCTTGTAATATTACGACCGGAAAAGCTCTCTTTGCTCCGGAAAATATCACTGATTTTTTCACATCAACTCGAACGTATAGTATGTGTATAAGCTAAAGTATGTGTATAAGCTATTGCATGAATATTCGACATTAATCAAACATGGAATTTAAATGAAAAAAATATTTAGCCTCATCATTATAATCTTTTGTACGTTCTCAAAAATTAGTGCAGCGGATGGTGCCTACATTGGTACCGATCTGAATCATTTGAATTTTGCTCAACCTGAATTTAAGTCAGCTCCAGTATACAGCCTAGTCGCTGGGTATGAGTTTAACCGTTGGGCAATTGAAGGAAGCTATAACTTTAGTGAAACCGACAATAAATATTATGGTGGAGACCAAAAAACCACTATGTATCACCTATACGGCGTATACCGAAGTGAAGGAACCTTTTATTACAAAGCTAAACTTGGTTTAACGCACGAAAAATATGACTTCTTAGATGACAAGGGAAAGCTAGCCGTCAATGATAGCCATACAGGTATAGCCAGAGGGCTTGGTATTGGATATCGATTTAATAATTTCAATGTTGAATTGGAATATAGTTGGTTAGGCGGAAGCCTAGATATGATTGGCGTTGGTGTGAAATATAAATTTAACTAAAATATTCATTGAGCCTTATTAAGGTTATTCATTATCTATCAGTAAAATGTCGCGCCTTAGGCGTGACAAAACTATCCTAACAACCTCCATAGTTTCAGAACTACAATGCGTTTATCATTTACAGCAAAAAATACTTATTATCTATCCTCATCACGAATTTCAGGCATAAAAAAACCAGCGTAAGCTGGCGTTTTTTATAAGATATTTGCGTACAGTGTTGGCGGAGTGGACGGGACTC
>Ga0105355_10001198_pt1 | contig 24062 bp, 16 predicted proteins | sample GOMGulsemesocosm_2_FD_83508 | JGI IMG/M metagenome (GOLD analysis project Ga0105355, IMG submission 83508) | Methane-oxidizing microbial communities from mesocosms in the Gulf of Mexico - GOM9C Gulf of Mexico | ecosystem: Environmental > Aquatic > Marine > Cold seeps | place: Gulf of Mexico...
CACTTTGTAATGATAATAAAGCAGACTTTCGATCAAAGGGACTTTCATCAAAAAGATCCTCCATTCCACCCAAATCAGCCGATTCTGCTTCAAGTTTTTGTAAAAGAGCATCAATATCTGATTGGGGGTTACATTCTGGCGTGGGAATATCAGCTCTAAGGGTAAAATAATCATGCCAGACTAATTCCCCTACATCTAACAAACGAGCATGAATTAACTCCCCATTGCCTGCAATAATAACCGAAATTAATAGAAAAAAAACAGGTAGGGTAGAAAGCCATTCACGACAACTACGAAATTTAATAACTTGTTTAATATTTATTTTTTGCATTTACCTAATTTATTTTTCTTTTTATAACAAAGGTTTTAATAACTATTAATTTGTGCTGTTTTTTTACCCTTTGATAATGGCTATGTCACCGTTAAGTGTGGATTTAGTTAGCTCTTAAGCCCTCTCTTGCTGGAGAGGGCTTTTAAGAACCGTTTTAACTTTCCATCATTTAACGGTGACATAGCCTTGATAATTGTCTTATGGATAAACTAAGTATAAATTTACTCTTTATCTTCAGCAGTACATTCAGCTTGTTGAGGATCTTTTTTACAACGTACCATTCTCATTAGTTTTAAAGTTTTAGCATTATAAATACCTTTCTCTCTCAACCTTAGTCGAGACTGCCTAAAGACCTCAAGATATCCTTCTTTATCAACCTCTGGAAGAGTAATCCATAATTTCTTGGGGATTTTACTTTCGTATTTATTGATTAATGCGACCACTGAATCAAACTGCCCCAGTGAATATTCACGCGATTGCTGCCCAAAGCCTTCAGGAAATTCAGACTTCCGAACCAATATTTGTATCGTTAATTGTACTAATGAAAAATTAATAACACCGCCATTAGGCTCTAATCCTTTATAAAGCTCCATTGCTTCATAAACAATAGCAGGGCCATAAGTTACATCGACTGAGCCATTGTTAAATTTACTGAACATATTGGCGATAGAAGTACCAACGGGTGATGCCCCCACAAAAGAAACCATTTCAACTTGTGCAGGGTCTGAATCTAAAATAGCGATACGCTTACCAGCCAACTCACCGACAGTATCAATAGCACGGTCATTTACAAACATATAAGCCGCGCCACCAGGAAAAATACCCACAACTTCATAAGGATCAATAAACATTAATTTTGCGGCTTTTTTTGAACTGATTGTCGAAATCACTGATTTTAAATGTTCATACGATGGCATTGCACCAATCGCATCCAAACTACCGGTAAAAGCATTAAATTGCCTTGCTCTAATACCAGTAAAACTTACCGCATCACAAAGACCTGCTTTAAAATCTTCTGCCGCCACTCGTTCACTAGTATAAGGCTTAAGATCTAATTCCACCCCCCATGCCAAAGCAACTGTTTTATAGTCTTTCATTTGAGCATAACTTGGCCCATTTGCACCGAGTAAATCAAAGACACACATTTTTTTAGGAGCAGCGTGAACAACATTAGCCATCATGATAAAACTAATAAACATCAATAGACTAGCTAACGTCTTTTTGCATAAAATCATCTATCTTTCCTTTGCTATATAAGCTAAAAAGTTAAATCATAATTTACACTAATACGGTTATCGATTGGGAATAATTTAACATGCTTCCATGCAAATCACGGCTGATAAAGAATCATAAACCACTAACTTATTAACCGTATTAAAACCTTATCAATATAAAGGAGGGGCCTTTGGCCGCGATTGCTCTTGATCTTGTTCAGGTCGCGGCCAAAGGCCCCTCCTACCGATCAAAATAATTAATTAGAATACTTTCGCATATTAAAGAAACTCATCAATATCCACTGTATCAACTTGTTTTACAGGGTCATCCCAGAAAGTACCTATTCGCCCAAATGGCGTTCTTTTTCCTGTGGCTTCTGTCCATAAGCGATCAGAAATTGCTTGTATTTGTATACTAGAGACCTGATTTAAACTTTGATAAGTTTCACTTTTAGGTGTCTGTTTAAACGTTGCATATTCACGAATCACACTTTTAACTTGCTCAATATTACCCTGTCCTAAATACACTTGAGCAGCTAGTAATTGAGGGGTTCTAATACCTTGTAGTAATCCTGTTTGTATTGCCTGTTCTAATATTCTCTCTGGATTAATATTATCAGGCACTTTACCTGGAACTGTCATCCAAATTGCAGCTTGAATAGCCTTTGGCAGCCCCCACCATTTTTCATTATCTAAGCAAACAGCCCCACGCCCCACCTTTGCAGCAATATCCATAGGTACATTTGCTGAGCCCCCTGAGGCAACATCATTTAAAATGGCTTGTAGCCCATTAACAAGCCCGAGCATCCAATACAACTCTGCATTTTTTGTAGATAAATCTGGACAATTGTCACTTGGCTCAACAAAGGCTTTTAGCAGATATTGATAGCCCTTATATTGTCTTTTCGCGGCAAGGCCAAGCAATCTTTGTTGTGCAATACGTGCATCTTGAGCTTCGGTAGCATTTTTACTATAAACAGCCCGTAAGTATCGTAATTCCTCTTCTTGAGCTTTAAATTCGGTACAGTTTCCAGCCATTAAATAAAACAAAATAGCTAACTGATCGGGAGGTGTTGTTACTTGTGAAAAACTTAATAGAAAGGGCGTGAATGACTCAACCATTGAACAAGTTAGAGAGATATCATCAGCGGCCAACATATAAGGAATCCCCTGGTCTTCTGCATAAGTAATCATTACATTACCTGTGCCCTTATAAACCAGTGAACAGCCATTTAATATCGATAAAAACAACAAAGTTATTACTAACAGATAATGATGTTTCTTTTTCAAAGCATTTACCTATTTAAATTTTAAGTCACTTACTTTATACACTCAAGATACTACAAAACAACAACCCTTTCATCTCTAATTCACTTTCCTTTAGACATAAAAAAAGGGAAGGTTTTAACACCTTCCCTTTTTGGGCCACATTTAAGTTAAATAAACTTAGAATGCAAAGCCAACTGATCCACCTAATGTGAAGCCGTCTGTATCTACGCCATCAACATCATCTGGAGTCCAGTGATAACGACCATCAACACCAGCATAAATACCAGGAAGAATTTCGTAATCAGCACCAGCACCAAACTGCATACCAGAGTTTAATACTGTTACAGCATCAGATGGTGGGCTGATGATGTTTAAATCTAAACCTAAAGGAATAATCCAAGGTCTTAGCTTGCTACCTTCCATAAATCTTATTTTAGGAGCCGCACTAACTCTTAGCATATTAACTGTTACGTCTTGAGCAGGTAACCCTAATGCATTTTGTAAACCATTAGTTTCTCTATCGCCCAATTCAGAATATTCAATACCTAGCTCAATGCCAAAAGACACGCCATCCATCAAACCAAAAAGGTCATTATTCATATTGAAGTCAATTGCACCACCATAATAGAAAGCATCTTGGTCTACTTCACTAGTTAGTACATCATCTCCAAATCCATTCGGTCCACCTGCGCTAAGACTAGTTGATCCACGATTATCATCCATATGCATCCAACCGCCACGAACGTTAAATCTATGATCTTTAGAAGCAACTTGAACAGGTGCATTCTTAACAGAAGCCATCCATTGATCCAACTCTTGTACTTTAGTTGTATCAGCAGCGTTAGATGCAATAGTTTTTACACGGCTTAATTCAGCTTGCATTGCTTGCATCATGTCAGCCATTTGGTTAACTTGTGCTTCTAATGCTGCAGTTTTTTTAGCGTTTGCTTCTGCTTGTGTTTGTGCAGCCGCTTGCGGAGAAACCAATGCTCCAGCTAATGTTAAAGACGCTGTAGCCACGCTAAGCGCAATCTTTGTTTTTTTGATCATGGATTCTCCCTCATAGAGATTATTATTGTTTAACTTAATTTGCTGAAATACAACAAAAGTAATTCACGGGAGTAATAGTAGCAGGTAAACTAATTCCTTACAAGCTTTAAGTGTTATTTTTTATCCGTTAAATATCAACGGGATACAAATTATTTATAATAATCAACATACGCTTGTGTATATAAAACAACTAATTTATCTTTATTGCAGCTCATGTATACTACGCTTATACACGGTTTTACTCCCGACAAATCAACTCAATAACCAAGCTAGAATCCACATGACCAAAACCTCAGAAATTACTATTATAGGAAGCGGTGCTATCGGCCTGTTAACAGCAAGAGAATTTGTTAAAGCAGGACTTAGCGTAACTCTTATTGATAAATCACTTTCTGGGCAAGAATCTTCTTGGGCGGGTGGAGGCATCTTATTACCCCTTTATCCTTGGCGCCAACCTAAAGCTATTAGCACCTTAGTTATAGAGAGCAATAAAAATTACGCAGATTTATCAGCTGATCTATTCAGTGCAACTAAAATAGATCCCGAATGGTATAACTGCGGTTTACTGATTTGTAAAAACCCAGATAAAAGCCTTGCAACAACATGGTGTAATCAACACAGCATTCCTTATAAAGACGCTGATAGTTCTTTTTTTACTGATTTGAATACTCAAACCGTTAATCCTCTTTGGTTACCTACTATTGCTCAAGCACGCAATCCTCGCTTATTAAAATCGTTAAAAGCTTATTTACTAGATGCTGGCGTTACTTTTATAGAAAACTGTGAGGTAGTTGATGTATCTATTAATAACGCACAAATTAATACTCTGCAAACTAATCAGGGTGATATAAAAGTTAAACAGTTAGTTATCTGCACAGGAGCCTGGACAGGTGAATTAAGTAAAAAGCTTTTACCTAATAGCTTATGTTCACCTGATATTTCACCCGTAAAAGGACAAATGTTATTATTTGACGCAGAACCAGAAACCTTAACGCATATGGTATTAGATGCCAGTTTTTATCTAATCCCTAGAAGGGATGGAAAAATTTTAGCGGGTAGCTCAGTAGAACACACTGACTTTGACAAAAGCACTTCCCCTGAAGCCAGGGAAAAATTATTTCATATGGCGACTGAATTGTTTCCTGCTTTAAAAGATATTCCCATGGTTAAACATTGGGCAGGGTTACGACCAGGTACAAAACAGGGTATACCTTATATAGATAAGCACCCTGAAATTAAAAACTTAAGTATTAATGCAGGGCATTTTAGAAATGGTCTAGTAATGGGGCCAGCTTCTGCTAGGTTAATGTCTGATTTAATTTTAGATAGAAAACCTTGTGTTGATCCTGAGCCTTATAAATTACAATAGCTAATTTTATAAAAAATTAGAGTTATCGGTAGGAGGGGCCTTTGGCCGCGACCGGATCAAGATCAAGAGCAGTCGCGGCCATAGGCCCCTCCTACGTTTATCAACAAAAAAATTCAACCTTTGGTTTATTAATAGGCACGAACGTTTTTATAACCTCCTCACCCACCCCTCCAGCAAAAGAGGGCTTAAGAGCTTAATATCATGAACTTATATCCTTTACTTCGTCCTGCTTTATTTTCACTTGATCCTGAGCTTGCTCACAATGTCACTTTAAAGTTATTAAAACTTGCCGATACAACCGGACTTTCTTTTTTAAATAAGCCTAGCTCAGACAATAAACCTGTCTCAATAATGGGGCTAGAGTTTAAAAATCCTGTAGGGCTTGCAGCAGGACTTGATAAAAATGGTGATTATATAGATGCATTGGCCGCTTTGGGCTTTGGCTTTATAGAAATTGGCACTGTTACCCCAAGACCGCAACCGGGTAATCCTAAGCCTCGTTTATTTAGACTACCCGAACATGAAGCGATTATTAATCGTATGGGCTTTAATAATTTGGGTGTTGATCATTTAGTTCAGCAAGTTAAACAGGCAAACTATAAAGGTATTTTAGGCATCAATATTGGTAAAAATGCTGATACTCCTATTAAAAATGCAACTGATGATTATTTAATAGGTTTGCGTAAAAGTTATGATTTAGCTAGCTATATCACTCTTAATATTTCGTCTCCCAATACCAAGAATTTACGCCAATTACAGCAAGGCGATGAGATTAAGAACTTATTATCAGCACTTAAAGAAGAACAATTAGTTTTACAAAAAACGCATAACAAATACACTCCCCTTGTCGTTAAAATCGCACCTGATTTAGATGATAGCGAAATACTACATATCGCTAAACTTTTGTTAGAGTTTGATATTGATGGTGTTATTGCAACCAATACCACTATTTCCAGAGAAGCTATTCAAGGCCATCAACATGCTGAAGAAACAGGTGGATTAAGTGGTGTACCTGTTAGAGATAAATCTACCTATGTTGTAGCAGGTTTATCTGCTGAGCTTAATGGTCGAATCCCTATTATTGCTGCTGGAGGTATTTCGTCAGGGCAAGATGCTCAGGATAAATTAACCGCAGGGGCTAGTTTGGTTCAGGTTTATAGTGGTTTGATTTATCGAGGACCTCAGTTAATTGAGGATATTTTGCAGACTGTTTAGGCTCTCATTTTATTGTGGGTCGAACGTTGTCTAATTTGGGGCGCAGGCTTTAGCCTGCTCTTAAGCGAAAGAATGCAGGTTAAAACCTGCGCCCCAAAAAGCTGCTACTAATGATGATTTTTTGTTAAATCTATAAATTAACCCACCACCAGAACTTTTTCCTTTTATTCTCCAGCAATAGACATTTGTTCTATCAAAATAGAACCAGTTCTTACATTCCCTCGATAATCGACATCATTACCCACGGAAACAATATTTTTATACATATCTTTTAAATTGCCAGCGATAGTAATTTCTTCTACTGGGTATTGTATCTGACCATTTTCTACCCAAAAACCTGATGCGCCACGAGAATAATCACCTGTTACTCGGTTAACACCTTGCCCCATTAATTCAGTTACCAACAGCCCAGTGTCCAACTGTTTAAGCATGGCGGTAAAATCATTTTCACCAGAATCAACTACTAGGTTGTGCACACCGCCAGCATTTCCTGTTGTTTTCATACCCAATTTACGAGCAGAATAACTACTTAATACATACCCTTTTAGTACACCATCTGTCACTATATCTCTAGCAGCTGTTGCAACACCTTCTGAATCATAATTTGAACTTCCCAAGGCCATTTTTAAATGTGGCTGTTCGTGAATATGTATAAACTCTGGCAAAATTTGGGTATCTAAAGCATCTAATAAGAAACTGGATTTTCGATATAAACTACCACCACTAATCGCTCCAATTAATGAACCGACCAATCCTGATGCAACTTCTGCTGAATACAAAACAGGACATTGGCGTGTTGTTAAACTTCTAGCCCCTAATCGACTAATTGTACGCTCTGCCGATTTTATACCTACTGCTTTGGCTGACTCTAATTTATCTGATTTTCTAGAGACACTGTACCAATAGTCTCGTTGCATATCCCCGTCACGTTCACCTATAACGGAACAACTAATCGAATGACGTGTTGATTCATAGCCCTGCAAAAAGCCTAAACTATTCCCTAAAACACGAATACCTTGGTGACTATTAACTGCGGCCCCTTCGGAATTATTGATTTCAGCATGATAGGAGCGTGCAGCATCTTCACATTCGATAGCAATTTCTATTGCTTCTTCTGCATTGATATTCCAAGGATAATTTCTATCAAGCTCTTGGAATTCGGTTGCCAAGTTTTCTTTTTCAGGTAATCCTGAGTATTCATCTTCGCTAGAAAAACCAGCAATACTACAAGCAGCTTTTACCGTTTCTTTAATTGAGTCACCAGAAAAGTCATTAGTACTGGCGGAGCCTTTCTTTTGACCTATATAAACGGTAACACCTAGACTTTGGTCACAATGATGTTCAATGGTTTCCACTTCACCTAATCGCGCATTAACAGAAAGCCCATTATCGACACTTAAGCCTGCTTCTGCTGAAGTTGCACCTTGTTTTTCTGACTCATCCAACAAATCTTGAACGAGGTTTTTTAATCTATTAATTTCTTCGTGATTTTGCACAATATTTTTTCTTTCTAAGGAAGATAGCAATGAGAGAAGTTACCCTCTCACCCAACCCTTTCTCTTTGGAGAGGGCTCTAAAGCAAGTATGACTTATCTAAACACTCGTTCCACCGACCGTTAAGCCATCAATTTTTATGGTTGGTTGCCCGACACCCACAGGAACACTTTGCCCTTCTTTTCCGCAAGTGCCAACACCCGAATCAAGTTCCAAATCATTCCCGACCATAGACACTTTAGTTAACACATCAGGGCCATTTCCAATTAAAGTCGCGCCTTTTACTGGGCGAGTAATTTTGCCATCTTCAATCAAATACGCTTCACTGGCTGAAAACACAAATTTTCCCGAAGTAATATCAACTTGTCCGCCACCAAAGTTTTTAGCATATAGACCTTTTTTAACTGATTTAACAATCTCTTCAGGATCATGCGCGCCAGGTAACATATAAGTATTGGTCATTCTAGGCATAGGAATATGAGCATAAGATTCTCTTCTACCATTACCTGTTGACTTAACACCCATCAACCTAGCATTCATTTTGTCTTGCATATAACCTTTAAGAATTCCGTTTTCTATCAATACCGTTTTTTCAGAAGGCACACCTTCATCATCTATATTGAGTGATCCACGTCTATTGTCTAAAGTACCATCATCTACAATAGTACAAAGATCTGACGCGACTCTTTCCCCAACCTTGCCACTAAATGCAGAAGTGCCTTTACGGTTAAAGTCACCTTCTAAGCCATGCCCAATCGCTTCATGCAATAAAATACCCGGCCAACCTGGGCCTAGCACAACAGTCATATTACCTGCTGGTGCGTCAACCGCTTCTAGATTTACAATAGCTTGTCTTACTGCTTCTTTTCCATACTCAACGGCTTTGTTTTGATCTAAAAAATAACCATAATCTGTTCTTGCTCCACCACCCATACTGCCTTGCTCACGCTTACCATTATCTTCTAAAATTACGGTAACACTCATTCGGGTTAAAGGACGAATATCAGCAGCTAAAGAACCATCTTGATTGGCTACCAAGATTTGTTCATCCACCCCCACTAGGCTGACAATAACTTCTTCTATTCTATTATCAAGCTTACGTGTTTCTATATCGACCTTTCTTAATAGATCTATTTTTTCTTGGTCAGCAAGTGACTTAAGAGGATTAATGGCTTGGTAATAATCTTTTCTGACAGCTGTTGTCGCAATTTTTCTTTGTGCGTTATAGCCTTGTCGAGCAATTGCTTTTACATTTTTTGCAGCTTCAAGTAATACAGAAAGTTCAATTCGGTCACTGTATGCAAAGCCGGTCTTTTCACCAGAAACAACACGAACACCCGCACCTTTTTCTATACTGTGACTTCCTTCTTTTACAATGCCGCCTTCTAATACCCATGATTCAAAATGACTGGACTGGAAATAAATATCAGCCTCATCTACCTGAGAACTGAGCATACTGTCCATAATGGTATCAATATCTTTTTCTTGCATGCCATACGGCGTTAATATTGATTGTTTTACTTGGTTTAACATTTTTTTGAGTATTTAATTTAATTGTTACTTGATAAATATTTTTGCAGACTAAAGTCCGCCTTATCATTTAATCAAGAGGTAAATCATCTCTGATTGTTTTATATAAGGCATTAATTAGCATTGCACCTGGATCAATAGGATTTTCAAAATCATCTTCACCGTCATCTAATAAGTCGTCTTCATCTTGATCAAGGCGCTCAACACTCACCTCAGTATCGCTATCGCGCCATTGAACAGTTAATTTATACGCAGCTTCCTCATATTCATCCTTAAAGAAGAAAAAGCTCAAACTATCCATTACTCCTGAATCTTTAGATGACTTCTGATCAGGGTCGAATTTAACATAAAAAACACCCTTATCTCTGTTCTTATCCGTTATTTCGATTTCACTCAGGTTTAGTCCTTGTTCTACGATATTCCAAGAGCGATCAAAGATTTTCTTTATTTTTAAAATTGGCTGTGCGGCAGGCCCCGATAAAGAAACAACTCGCCCTAGGCCAGTTTTTTCATCAACGTCTTTAGCTTGCTTTGCTTGCTTTGGCTGCTCGGCAATAATCAGTACAGGAGGTGTTTCAAGATGACTAGTATCTCTATATCTTGTATTAACATTGTCTGAACATGCAGTGATTAATAATGGCACTAAAAACACTAGCCAATTTTTTTTTGATTTCATATTTACTTACAAAAAACACGTCGATGATTTAATACTGGAAATGAAGTTCTTACTTTTTCTAGTCGCTCTAAATCTATTTCTCCACTAACAAAGCCCGCTCCTGTTTTATAGCAATCTAAAATCACTCCCCAAGGATCAACAATCATACTGTGGCCAAATGTTTTTCTTCCATTAACATGAAAGCCACCTTGGTTCGGTGCAATGATATAACACAGGTTTTCTATTGCACGGGCTCTAATTAAAACTTCCCAATGTGCTGCGCCTGTTTCTGCGGTAAAAGCAGCGGGCACAATAATTATTTCTACATTCTGTTCCTGCATTTTTCTAAAAAATTCAGGAAAACGTAAATCATAACAAATGGCTATGCCTAAACGACCAAATGGCGTGTCTATGACTAAAGGCTCATCACCACTTTCAATAGAGTCTGATTCTCTATATTCTTCATTGGTATCAGGTACAAAAACATCAAATAAATGCATTTTGTCGTATCTAGCGACTCGCTCACCTTTATCGTTATAGATTAAACATGCCGCCCTTACTTTGTTATCGGCATCTGCAACTAAAGGCACTGTACCAGCAACCAACCAAACACCATGTTTTTTAGCTGTTTCAGATAAAAAGGTTTGAATAGGACCTTCTCCATCCTGTTCTCGTACTTTTACTTTATCTAGTTCATGCTCACCCATTAGAGCAAAGTTTTCTGGTAAAGCAATTAACTTTGCACCCGCTTTAGCAGCTTCTGCAATTAATTTTCCGGCTTCCAATAAATTGGACCCTACATTTGGGCTTGATGCCATTTGAATGGCGGCACATTTACTCATATTTTTCTCTTTAATTCTAATATGTCTAAATTACTGTGTAGCTGTCTTCATATTTCAGTGAAGCAATTATTCTATCACTGGAGTAGCCCTGAACAAATTGGTGAACCCTGTCCAAGTTTTATTTAAGATACCACTCTCGTCATGCAGGGCTGTTAATTTAATATCACCCCATTTTCCTGTCGCCTGATATTTAGATCCAAAAAAGTAACCATCTTTATAATCACTGGTTACTGCTTGGGTAATTGTGCCTGCAATACGACTGATAATTGTACCAGCTATAGGCACGGCCCCTGAACTTTTTGGCACTACATCTATGGTCAAATCAAGCGTTTCTGTCAACAAATCAGTATCTCCTGAAAGAATAATCCGAGCAGGAATTGCATCAACTAATAGCCTCTTTGTATAAGCGCTTCCCTGGCTTAATTTAAGCAATCCAGTAATACTATTAAAACTAAGTCCTTTTTTATACAAATCACCAAAATCTAAAGTTAAGCGCTTAATCCATTGCTCCATAGCTAAAAAACCCAGAGCCCGACCGACTCCGGGTTCAATACTCAATATCCGGCCTTCTTTTAGATGCACGTCTACATCTGCTTCTATAGTAGACAATGAAAAATTATAGGGGGCATTTGGCCATTGGCCTGAATAATTAAAATTTGCTTCAGCATCTTTTATATCATTCCTCATCCCTAATTTAGCCATTATATTGCCAATATCTGCTGCAATTAAATTACCTTGTAAATAAGTTAAACTCTTCTGTCCTTGTTTTACCCAATCAGCACTCATTTTTATCTCTAAATCCTTTGCTGTTATATTGACGGGGTTAAACCTAAGTCCGTCTAAAATATGCTCCATCTCAATTTTAAGTGAGCCTAAATTAACACCACCCCATAAAAGCTGCTTACTAGAAATATCAATAAGCGGTAAATCAGTCATTGTCGACCCACCCTTTCCCTGCTTTATTTTCATTAACTCCGAAAGATTGATATAAGCCATTTCTAGTTTTATCTTATCTTTGTCTGTTTGGTGAAATGGAATAGAAAAGTCCCCTTCAGCAACTGAATTGAACATATATCCAGACCATTTCTGCTCACCTTGTGTCATTACCATTTCAAAGTTTCCAAAACCTTGATTGTTCCATTGTAAGTTAGCCGTTTTAATATTAAGTTCGTTAACAAGAGGGGCTGAGGCCTTTTTACTGCTATCCTTCGCCATAAATGCCAACCATTCGGATATATTAAATTTATTCTGATTTATATATACTTTTACGCTTTTTTCTATAGGTAAAGTAGCGAAGCCTTTCCCATAAATAATATTGGCCGAATACATTTTTTGTTGCTGCTTATCAATATAGATAGCCGCTTTAATATCATTATTAAAATTAAGCTTCAGTGGTAATAACTCAGCTTCATTTAATAAAAGTTCAAGTTCCAAGCTTTTATTTCCACCTACTTTTTTCTTCAACAGCCCAGGCAAGTTCATTGCCATACCGACTAAGTTTGTTTCAATTTTTAATTTGACAGATTTTTTTGTTTCTACCGAGGGTAACTCCAACTTCAATTGATAATTAAAATCACCTGTTAGCTGGCTAGCTTCCAACAAATTAGTATTCAAAAAATCAAACTGTTGTTTTAATTGTTTAAAGTTTGTGTTTCCTGTCGACCTTACAATGGTATTAAAGTCCTGAGTATCTATATTAATGTCTATAGTTTCTCCTAGTGTCTTTGCTTTAATCTCTTTAGCAAACAAGCCTTTCTCAGTAAAAACTAAGTCACCTCTAACTTCGCTTACATCCAGATCAATTGATTTTACATTTAATCCCACATTTTTTAATCGAACCCTACCATCCACTTTGGATTGCAGCCCTTCAAATAAAGGCACCTGAGAATTCAGATACACATCAATATTGCCAGATGGTTTAATAACGTCTAAAAACTTATCTATATTATTATGTAAGGGCGTCTGTTGCATAAAAGCTAAACTACGATCAATTCGACCTACGCCCCTACCTTTTACTGAAACTTTTTTACTTTTTCCGAACTGTGGAATTTCAACCAAAGCATGGGTAATATTCAGTCCATTAACTTCTGCGTGATCTGCTGTTACAGTTACACCAGCATGATGAAATGCAATTTCTGCATTTACATTATGCAAATGAGGCCAGTTGGGTGAAATTTCCAATTCAACATTACTAGCATCAAGCAAGGCTTCAAATACTCCTTGGTTTTGTAAGAACGGGTATTGATCAAGCTTTCCAGAAAATAATAAGCCCCCTTGTTTGATATTTCCCGATACAAAAACATTATCCAACCAAGTTAAAGTCTTCTTAGTCATAATGCTAACGGGATAATAATCAGGAATAGTACTTACATCATCTAAATTTGCAAAAGAACTCTGTAGGTTTAAAAAGCTTGAATCACCATCTTTAGGAAGTGTTAGTTTAAATACCGTTTTAGTTTCTACATCTTTAAGGTTTAGTACTAATTGCTCTGATTCAAACAACCAATTATTTTCTTGCTGTTGCCATGCTATCTGGCCTAATACTTTATTAATAGGTATTGCCGATCTTAAAGTTTCTGGGAAAAACAGGCTTGATTTTCCAGTATTAAAACCAATAGTTCCTTGCTCATTTGTCCCGTAAAGACTTGCAGATAAGTTTTTAATCTGAGGAAAACTTTCGAAAGAGGAAGTGAAAATATTTTCAAATGCTCCATTTATAGCAAAGGTATTTTTTTCTGTATTTAAATAGCCTGAAAATTCTTTTATTTGTCCTTGTATAGATAATCCAGACAGCAATTGCTGCTTATCTTTATCTAAAGGTGAAAAGAAATTCATTAATTCACTAAACTGCTGCAGGTCTAACTGCTCAATAGATGTGGCTATTTTTGTTAGTTCATGATTTCCTGAAAAAAGAAAACTTGTAGTTGGCCATATTTTATCCGCAACTTGAGCTTTAAAACCAGTCACCCCAAATTGCCAACCTGACTGCTTATTAGCTACATTAAATCCTGATATTAAAGCGTCAAGTTTGTAAGTTTTTGCTTGTTTTTTTAAACTAATGTTTTCTGCGTAGACATTACCTGTTAAGGCAATGTTTTTTGACTTTTCCCATTGACTCCATAATTCAAAGTCGCCATAACCCGTTTCAATCTCTATTCCAGAAGGTCGTTCCCCAGTTAGTAATTCTGCTAATTGAACATCATTTCCTTTGACATAAACAAGCCCACTAATATTATTTTTCTCAAATACATCCCCTTGAATTGACATGGAAATACGTAAATCTCCACCTATAGACTCGGGCAACTGGCTAAGAAGATGTATTTCATGCTTGTCTGAGCTGATATCATTTTTAAGTAATAAATCGATATTTTCAAATTTAAGGGGCTCTGCATTTCGTCTTTGGTCCAACCAAGTGATTTCACTTTTTAAAACCTCATAGCGGCCACCACTTAACAACCATAAAGGCTGTTTTGATTCGCTGGAATTTAACCCCTTAATTGATAGGCTGCCATCTTCCTTCCTGACAACCGACAATTTAGCACCTACTAAGGTCAACCAACTGGAAGGCAGCAATTGCTGAGTCCAGATTAAATCTATAAAATTTATACTGAATCTAATTTCTTCTAATTTTATTGGTTGTTGATCGCTACCTTCAGTCGAAAAAACACGAATATCTTTTAAAATAATACCAGGGTTAAAGCCTCTCATATTTGGCTGTAAAACGCCTATATCAATAGGTATTTCTGTCAGCTCAAAAATTTTACTTTCAATGGTTGTTTTGTAGTCGTCTATACCTAATAAAAAGACCCGAACCAGAACTGAGCCAAAAGCAGCCAATATCAATAAAAAAAATGAAAAACGTATGGTTGCTAATCTAATCTTATGAATCACGTATTTATTCCAATATTATTGAAAGTGATATGCATTCCCTACAGTAAAACCACATCATATTGTTCTTGATTATATTCAAGCTCTGTCCGAAACTTTATACTGATACCTAAGAACAGCTCTAACTCAGCCAACATACCCGCTTCTTCATCTAACAACATTTCAACGACTTCATTCGATGCAAGTACCAGTATTTCTTGTACCTTATATTGTCTAACTTCTCTAATTATCTCTCTAAATATTTCTAAACACATTGATTCAGCAGTTTTTATCATTCCACGACCGCCACATGTACAACATGTTTCACACAAAATATGTTCTAAGCTTTCTCGTGTTCTTTTGCGCGTCATTTCGACCAAACCTAAAACCGAAACTTCTGTTATTTTATTTTTAGCAGGGTCTTTATCTAAATTACGCTGCAATGCATCTAAAACTTGTTTTTTATGGTCTTCACTCTGCATATCGATGAAATCAATAATAATAATTCCACCTAAATTACGCAGCCTAAGTTGCCTAGAAATTGTTTGAGCGGCCTCTAAATTAGTTTTAAATATTGTCTCTTCTAATGTTCTGCCACCAACATAACCACCGGTATTAACATCGACGGTTGTCATAGCTTCTGTTTGATCAAAAACCAAGTGCCCGCCAGACTTTAATTTAACCTTTCTATCTAAAGCCCGTGTTATTTCATCTTCTATATTATAAATATCAAAAAGAGGACTATCACCTGTGTAATGCTCAATGACTGGAACAATTTCAGGTACAAACACCTTTGAAAATGCTACTAATTTTTGAAATGTTTCTCGCGAATCAATTCTTATTCGCTTAATACTGTCGGTAAATAAATCACGTAATATACGGCTACTTAATGCTAAATCTTGATGTATTAAGGTTTTAGCTTCCGCTTTAACTATTTTTTCTGAAATAGCTCCCCACAGCTTTATCAGAAAAGTCATATCAGAAAACAACACGGCTTCCTCAACACATTCTGCTGCAGTCCTTGCTATAAAGCCTCCGCTTTGATTCTTTTCTTGAAACTGTTCAATACAGGTTCTTAATCGGTTACGTTCTTTATCCGATTCAATTCTTTGTGAAACACCAGAATTTGTAGCGTAGGGCATATACACTTGGAACCGAGAGGGAATAGATATTTCTGTCGTTAACCGCGCGCCTTTAGTTCCTAACGGATCTTTTGTTACTTGAACAACCAAGGACTGGCCTTCTCGTAAATAATGTTCGATCTGTTCTGAGCCTTTTTTTTCTAGTTCCTTATTACTAAAATCAGATAAATGAAGAAATGCAGCTCGCTCAAGTCCAATATCAACAAAAGCAGCTTGCATACCAGGCAATACTCTACATACTGATCCTTTATAGATATTCCCAACCAAACCTTTTTGCTGTTCTCTTTCGATAATTAACTCTTGTAATACGCCATTATCTACTACCGCTACACGCGTTTCAGGTGGTGTAACATTTATTAAAATTTCTTCACTCATGTGATAACTTTTATTCCCTGTTTCGATAATAATTCTGCAGTTTCAAACAATGGCAAACCTACCACACCTGAAAAGCTGCCTTTAATTGATTCAACAAACACACTACCTAATCCTTGTATCGCATAAGCGCCAGCTTTTCCTTCCGGCTCTGCTGTTTGCCAATAAGCTTTAATTTCTTTTAAGCCAATTTGTCTAAAGTTAACTTCTGTAATACTTAAAGCTTGATGATGAAACTCTTTGTCACCATGCTGTTCTGAACTTCTAAAAGAGACTGCACTATAAACATAGTGCCTATTACCCGATAATTGCTGCAACATTTCTATTGCATGTGCCTCATTTTCAGGTTTCCCTAGAATATGCCCATCGATCACTACACTGGTATCTGCAGCTAATATGGGTAATTTACTATCCAATCGACTTTGACAAGCTGCTGACTTTTCAGCTGCAATTCTTATCACATAATCTTCAGCAATTTCTGCTGCCTTAGGTGTTTCATCAATATCAGCAGGCTTAACAATATAACTGACCGCAATTTGGTCTAATAATTCCCTTCGCCTAGGAGAAGCCGAGGCTAAAATAAGTTGTGCTGTCATCGATGATAAGGATGGTTATTAAGAATGCTCCATGCTCTATACAATTGTTCGGCAACAAGAATACGTACAACAGGATGAGGAAAAGTTAATTTTGATAAACTCCAGGACTCTCTGGCTTGGTCTCTAACCGAGTCAGCCAACCCTTCTGGCCCACCGATCATTAAAGCTACATTTTGCCCACTTTCCATCCATCGTTTCATAGCAATTGAAAGCTCTGGTGTTGTCCATGGTTTACCAGGTATATCTAAAGTTACAATATGCGTTTTAGCGGGAACTGCCTGAATCATTCGCTCCCCTTCATCCCTAACAATTCTAGCCACATCACTATTTTTCCCTCTTTTCCCTGGCATTATTTCTTTCAGTACTAAGTCACATTCCTTTGGCATACGTTTGGCATATTCATCATAGCCTTGCTGTACCCAGCCAGGCATTTTATTTCCTACTGAAATTAAATTTATTTGCATCTTCCTAACAACCCACTGAATATGACTTAATTATTAAAATTACAAGCAGGATACACAGAACAATATATTGATGCAATGGACAGCTTTTCTAATTTTAAAAATACCCACTTTAGTTAAAGTTCTAGCCACTCGCTAAAATTTCAATCGCCCAAAAACAGCTACTTTGGTGTATAATTGGCAGTTATCTTAAAAAAATACATCTATATAATTAAGCACTTATTTAGATATTAATATGGAATGTTATAAAAGCAAATGATTTCTAGCATCATAACAGCTGCAATATTTATGATGATTCTTGGCGTTGTTTTAGCCATCATCCTAGCGATTGCAAACAAAAAACTCTTCGTTTACGAAGACCCACGTATTGACGAGGTAGATGAAATGCTACCCCAAGCTCAATGTGGTGCCTGTGGTGTGCCAGGTTGCCGCCCCTTTGCTGAAGCTGTAGTTAGTGGAGCAAAAAACCCATCTGCATGTACTGTAAATACGCCTGAAGGCAATGCTGACATTGCTTCCTATATGGGTGTCGATATGGGTAGCACTGAAAAAGTAGTTGCTCGTCTAGCCTGCGCTGGCGGTACTCATGTTGCTTATACTCGCGCTAAATATGAAGGCTTGCAAACTTGCCAAGCTGCCGCGGCTGTTTCTGGTGGCGGCAAAGGTTGTAGCTGGGGTTGTTTAGGGCTTGCAGATTGTGCTGATGTCTGTGATTTTGATGCCATCTTTATGGATGAGCATGGACTACCGATTGTTATTGAGGATAAATGCACCGCTTGTAATGATTGCATAGTGGTTTGCCCCAAAGATTTATTTTCATTACAACCTGTTAGTCATCAATTATTTGTCGCCTGTAAAAGTTTGGATGAAGGTGATAAAGCAGAAGCCGAATGTGAAGTGGCTTGTACTGCATGTGAAAAATGTGTGGTTGACGCCCCCGAAGGTTTAATTGAAATTAAAAACAATTTAGCCGTGATCGATTTTAAAAAATATGATGAGATTCTAGTTGATCGCACACCTATTGAACGTTGCCCTACCGGAGCAATTGTCTGGATAGATAGCAAACTAGGAACAACACGTTCTAGCGTTGGTAAAGCAGCTAATCAATCTCACCGTACAGAATCTTTACCCCAATAATCATTCTTTTATATACAACTAGTTTCTTAGGTTAACAATGGCCATTTTTGGTAAGAAAAAACAAAATAAAGTCTACAAATATCCTGGTATCCGCACTCTATTAACGGGCAATGAAGCCGTTATTATGTGCGAAAGAGAATCTAGTGATGCTGCTGGCGCTTATCTATCAACACCAGCATCTGAAATGAACACAGGCTGGAATGATCAGAAAAACAAGGGCCACCTTAACATTTCTAACAGACCTTTAATCTCCGTTAATCCTGAAGACAATCAAGCGGCCGCTACCGCAACCGCTGGACTGGCTTTATCTGGCTTAAGGGCAACGCATTTTTGCTCATCAGCTCAGAGTGTAGCGTCTATGCATGCGTCACTCTATGCCTCTGTGGGCAAAAGACTACCTTATGTTTTAAATATTGCCTGTAAAGCCACCACTAAAGCTACTTCCAATATTCATTGCGGTCATGATGATTATCACAGTATGGATGACACGGGCTTTATTCAATTTTTTGCACGTAATAACCAAGCCGCAGCCGACATTAATCTTATCAGCCGGAAAATTGCTGAACTGAGTTTAAACCCTGCTGCTGTTGCTCAAGATGGTTTTTTAACTTCGCATTTAATTGAAGCGATTAACTTACCTGAACGAGAATTAATTGAAGAATTTGTCGGTTTACCTGACGACATCATTGGCTCACCAACTCCTGCTCAAGGTATTTTATATGGCAAAACTCGCCGTCGTATTCCTGAGTCTTGGAATATAGATCAGCCCACTCAATCCGGTGGCGTGCAAAATACTGATAGTTATATGCAATCTGTTGCTGGACAACGCCCGTATTTCTTTGACCATGTTTCAACAATTACCGACCAATGCATGGATGAATGGTTTGAATTAACTGGTCGTCGTTATAACCGTATCAATGAATATTTATCTGATGATGCTGATTATTTAATTATTGCTCAAGGCAGTATTTTAAATGAAGCTGAAGTCACTGCGGATTATTTACGCAGTAGCCGCAAACTTAAAGTCGGTGTTGTTGATATGACGCTATTCCGCCCTTTTCCAGGTGACTTAATCAGTCATTTAGTTAAAGGCCGTAAAGGTGTGCTTGTTTTAGAAAGAGCAGACCAGCCGCTTGCAGAAGATTTACCCATTATTGCTGAAATTCGTTCTTGTATTAGCAAGGCAATAGATAATGGTAACTCTAAAGGACGCTCTTATCCTGCTTATGCTAGTTTTAGCAAAACAACGGATGCCGCACCTTTATATTCCGCTTGTTTTGGTCTGGGTGGTCACAGCATACAAATTAACGATATTGTTGCGGCCGTTGAAAACATGTTGCCAGAAGGTAAGCAGCAAAAATTTGCTTATCTAGGGATTGAATTTGTACATAAAAAAGCACTTTCACCACAACAAGAAATTCAGCAGCAATCAATTACAGAAGCCTATCCAAATATTAGCGAACTTGCTTTATTAGCCTCTGAAAGTTCTGATATCCCGACTCAAAGTATTGAATCTGTACGTATCCATTCTTTAGGTGGTCGTAAAACTTCTAATGCTGGTAAAGATTTAGCCCAAACATTATTCGAAAAATTTAACTTTGATGTAAAAGCACAACCCAGTTTTGGTACAGAGAAAAAATCACAAGAAAGTACTTTTTGCTTAAGCTTCTCAACTGAATCATTACCTATCAGCAATAATTACAGCTCAGTTAATACTGTTATTGCAACTGATCAAAATGTTTTTAGTTATAGCGATCCTTTAGCTGGACTTGCTGAAAAAGGCACATTGATTATTCAAAGCGCATTATCTTCGTCTGAAGATATATGGCAAAGCTTACCTAATCATGCTCAACAAATAATCACTGATAAACAAATCAAAGTATTTTTTATTGATGCGATTAAAATTGCTTCTGAAAGCAATAAAGAGTTCTCCGCACAATTTGATTTACAGCATACTGTTTTTAAATCTCTATTTTTCAAAGTTAATGATATTAGTGACAATACAGATAATTCAGTAGAAGATCAGCAACTATTAATTGATAGCAATATTGATTTAGTTAAACGTGCGTATAACGAAGTTAATGAAATTAATGTTGCTGAAATGAGTGTTGGCAACTCTATACAGCCTCAAGCAGCTGAGACAATTGCACCTTTATTACTACAACAAAAACCAGCAAATCAAGAGGCTATTGCGGATATCCATCGTTTTTGGAATCAAACAGCAAGCTCTAAAGATAGCGTACTTGCAGATCCCTTTTTAGCTTTAGCTGTTGTCCCTGCATCGACAGGTATTTTTGGAGATATGACTCCAAACCGCGAACAACACCCTACATGGATCGCAGAAAATTGTACGGCTTGTGGTAATTGCTATAGCAGCTGTCCTGATAGCGCTATTCCTGGCTTGATCAATACGGTTAATGAAGTCTTTGAAATCAATATCAAACGTATTGAAAAATCAGGTCATACGGTTAAGCATTTACGCCGAGCTATTCGTACCGTAGAAAAGAAATATCATGCTCTAACTGCTGATAAATCAGTAGGCACAACTTTAGATCCTATTTTTGCTAAAGCTATTGGCGATACTATTAAAGAGTATGCAGAGCCAGAAAGAGACGAAGTTGCTCAAGAATTTGAATGGTTTAAAGAAGTCGCAGGTGAATTTAAATTTGCCCTGACCGAGCCTTACCATGATGAAATGAATAATCGCATGCCTAGAAATGGCGGCTTATTCTCAATTACAATCAATCCAAATAGCTGTAAAGGTTGCATGGAGTGTGTCACTGTTTGTGAAACTGAAGCACTTTCAGTTGTAGAGCAAACAACTGATTCAACACAAGCTTTACGTGATAAATGGGAGTACTGGTTAGATTTACCGACTTCCAATAAAAAATACAGTCGCATTGATGATCTACAAGCAAAAGATGGTGTTTTGGATACCTTGTTATTAGACAAGAAAAATCATAACTCCATGTTTAATAGTGACACTAGCCGCGCAGGAAGCTCTGAAAAAACGGCCATTCACTTATTTACCAGCACAGTTACTGCGTTGATGCAGCCACGAGTTGAGCAGCATATTAAGCACATCACTCAATTGATTACCGAGATGGAAAAACATATCCGTCTACAGTTAGTTGAAACCTTAGATATTAGTGATATAGATGCACTAGAAACTGCAATTGATGAAAATCAAAATGTAGATTTAACGCTATCTCGCTTAAGTGGTGCGCTTGATAAAGATAAAGCAACTCAACCTATCGATCCAAAATGGTTAAAATGGGCATTACAACTGGTTGCTAAATTAAAGCATCTAAAATGGAGTTATGCACAAGGTTTATCGGGTGAAGGCCGAGCAAGCCTAGGTATGACTGATAGCTCAAATGAAGCTTCAGCAAGAACAGCCTCTTTTCCATTTAATCCCTACCCTTTTCCTTGGACTAGCCATTTATCACATGATGCACCAGCATTAGCCATGGGGCTTTTTGAAGGCCATATGGTAAAAATGGCTGAAGGTTTTAAAGCGATTCGCACCGTTGAATTAGAAATAAAAGGCAAATACGACAAAGATGAACATGATAAATTCTTTGCTTATTTTGATTGGCGTCAATTTAATGAAGATGAATATCTGCTTTGTCCCCCTCTAGTTTCATTAGGCGCTGAAGGTATTAGTTTTGATTCTGGCTTTCAAAGTGTATCTCACAGTTTAATATCAGGGATGCCAATAAAAATTCTAGTGCTTGATAATCAGCTACCTATTGATGCTGATAAATCGAACAAAGATTTAAGCTTAATCGCGATGGCTCACCAAAATGCTTATGTACATCAAAGTTCACTATCTAATACGCCTCATTTATTAGAAGGCTATATTGATGGCTTAAATTATAGAGGCCCTGCTTTATGGAGTATTTATACTTCTAGCCAGCCTGAAAATGGTTTAGCCAATAATTCACTTACTTTACAAAGCAAACTAGCGGTTGAGTCACGCGCATATCCATTAACCAGCTTTGATCCTAGAAAAGGAAAAACCTGGGAAGAATGTATTTGTTTACTTGGCAATCCAGATATCGACCAAGACTGGGTTATTTATTCATTAGATTACACCGATGAATATGGCAATAAATATGCCATGGATGTACCTTTAACTTATGCTGATTGGGCATTAACAGAAGTACAGTTCAGCCATCACTTTAAATCAGTCGCTGAAGATGCGGGTTCTGATGATATGGTATTGCTAACAGAATACCTTGATATGAATGAACGTGATCAGGCAGACAGTATTCCATTTATTTGGGCTGTTCATCCCCAGAGTAATCACTTGTTAAAAGTTATTGTTTCAGCTGCAATGGTTAAATCGACTCAAGCCCGAAGAGCTTATTGGCATACGCTAAAAGGTCTTGCAGGTAAAAATAGAGTTGAAGTTGATACTCAAGCGATTGCTGATCAAGCAAAATCAGAAATGGCACACACCATTACCGAAGGTCTGATGAGTATGGTTGGTGGTGATGCCGGGGCTTTATCTCGTATTTTGGCCGATGTACCGGCAGTTTCTAGCTCTGCTCCAACTGCTCCAGTCAGCAAACCCACTGTGGAAAATAAGCCTGAACCTAAAACAGTCGAAAAACCAGCTAAAGAAACGCCAGCTAAAAAAGATGATGGCTTTGAACCTGTTTGGATTGAAACTCCAGACTGTACAACCTGTGATGAATGTGTCGATATTGCCCCTGCAATTTTTCAATACAATGCTGATAAGAAAGCTATTGTTATTGATCCAACCAAAGGGACTTTTGAAGATATTGTGCGTTCAGCTGAAAAATGTACCGCTGTAATTATTCACCCTGGTACTCCATGGAATCCAGATGAACCAAATTTGGAAAAACTGATCAAACGAGCTGAAAAGTTTCAATAAGGAAGCGAGGCTTCAGCCTCGCTTTTTAAGAGAGAAAAGTAATGTCTTATAATCATTTACCGCATCTAGACCTTATAGGACATTACCAGTTTATAACTTTCAGAACTCATGACAGTACTGACAATTTTTTAAAAAAACTAGCTCTTCAAAACAAGCCAAATCAAAAAATACAGCTTGAAGTAGATAAATACCTAGATAACTCACAGAATGGAGCTTACTTAAATGGTGAAGTATTAATAACTTTAACTGATTTTCTAAAGTCTAAAAACAAATCAATATACGAGTTAATTGCATTTAGTATTATGCCAAATCATGTCCATATGCTAATCAAACCATTTAAGTCATTATCCTCAGTTATGCAAATAATAAAAGGATCAAGTGCAAAATCATTAAATGAAATAATGAGAAGAAAAGGGAAATTCTGGGCAAGTGAATATTATGATAAAGTTATTAGAAATCAAAACCACTTTGAAAGTGTCTATAGATATATTAAAAACAATCCATTAGTACTAGGCGAGGCTAAAGCCTCACTTCCTAGATTTTATGGCATTTATGAATAAGGAAGTGAAGCTTTAGCTTCGCCTTAAAATATGACAAAAATCACTCAGTTATCTC
>Ga0105355_10001207_pt1 | contig 23916 bp, 13 predicted proteins | sample GOMGulsemesocosm_2_FD_83508 | JGI IMG/M metagenome (GOLD analysis project Ga0105355, IMG submission 83508) | Methane-oxidizing microbial communities from mesocosms in the Gulf of Mexico - GOM9C Gulf of Mexico | ecosystem: Environmental > Aquatic > Marine > Cold seeps | place: Gulf of Mexico...
CACTTTTTAAAAGAATACGATTGGATTCGTAAAGGATTGATGTTTGAACCTCGTGGTCACGATATGATGAGTGGAAGTATTTTATTTCCGCCACATGATCCTGCAAATGATTTTGCCATTTTATTTATAGAAACCTCAGGTTGTTTACCAATGTGTGGTCACGGAACAATTGGTACCATTACTATTGCCATTGAAGAAGGGTTGATAACACCAAAAGTCCCTGGCAAAATTAAAATGGAAGCTCCGGCTGGTTTGGTACATATCGAATATGGTCAAACTGGGAAAAAAGTAGATTGGGTAAAATTAGTCAATGTAAAAAGTTATTTGGCAGCAGAAAATCTAACAATTGACTGTCCTGAATTAGGAGAAATTACTTTTGATGTTGCCTACGGAGGGAATTATTATGCAATTGTAGATCCGCAAAAAAACTTTTCAGGAGTGCATGAATTTACTGCAAGTAAAATAATTCAATATTCTCAGGTTGTTCGTGATCGAATCAATGAGAAATACCCAGATATGTTTATTCATCCAGAAAACAATACCATTAGAGATGTAACGCATATGTTATGGACAGGAGATCCAATTGACCCAACTTCTTCAGGTAGAAATGCTGTTTTTTATGGTGATAAAGCCATAGATAGAAGTCCATGTGGAACGGGAACATCTGCAAGATTAGCACAGTTGCATGCGAAAGGGAAATTGAAAAAAGGAGAACAGTTCATTCACGAAAGCTTTATTGGTAGTAAATTTATTGGTTGTGTAGAACAAGAAACAACGTTAGCTGGAAACGCTGCCATTATACCTAGCATTCAAGGTTGGGCAAAAATTTTTGGATATAATAACATCATAATCGATGATGAAGACGATCCGTATGCGCATGGATTTCAAGTTATTTAATTTGAAAAATTAAACAACTCTAAGTTTATTAAAGAAGAAAGAGTATGAGTAAAAATGTAGTTGTTATTGGTGGCGGGATTATAGGGTTAAGTACCGCGTATTACCTTCAAAAAGAAGGGCATCAAGTGGTTGTAATTGATAAGTCAGATTTTAAAAGTGGAGCATCTTATGTGAATGCGGGATATATAACGCCGAGCCACTTTATATCATTAGCAGCACCAGGCATGATCACAAAAGGAATCAAATGGATGTTTAATTCTAGTAGTCCTTTTTATGTAAAACCACGTTTAGATTTGGATTTTTTAAAGTGGACTTTGGCTTTTAAAAGATCAGCAACTGTAGCAAAAGTAGAAAAAGCTATCCCGGTAATTAAAGACATCAACATATTTAGCAGAGATCTTTATGAAGAAATAAAATTGACCAATGATTTTAATTTCCATTATGAGCGCAAAGGCCTGTTAATGTGTTATCAATCTGATAAAGTAGGGGAAGAAGAATGGAAAATTGGTCAACGGGGAATTGAAGAAGGGTTGGGAGTTCAAAACTTATCAAAAAAGGAAGTTGATCAATTAGAGCCCACTGCAAATTTAAATGTAAAAGGAGCAATATATTTCGACTCAGACGCACACATGACGCCTACAGATTTTATGCCTCAGATGGTTGCTTTTTTAGAATCAAAAGGAGTCACGATTTACAGTAAAGAAGAAGTAAAAGATATTGAAACCAATAACAAGAGCATCACGAAAATAATTACCGATAAGAGAGAAATTGAAGCCGATGAGGTTGTTCTAGCAGCAGGTAGTTGGAGTCCGTTATTGACAAAGAAATTGGGCATTGCAATTCCAGTTCAAGCAGGGAAAGGTTACCGTATTAATGTGAATAGAAATACGGGCATTACCATTCCAGCAATTTTATGTGAGGCAAAGGTAGCCGTAACACCTATGGATGGATTTACGCGTTTTGCAGGAACAATGGAAGTGGGTGGCATAAATCATGATATTAATCCAGTGCGTGTAAATGCTATTGCGAATGCTGCCAAAAGTTTTTATAATAATTTGGAAATTTCTTCAGAAGAAAAAGCTGGGGTAGAATGTGGCTTACGTCCATGTTCCCCAGATGGATTGCCTTATATTGGTAAGTCGTCTAAATGCGCTAACTTAACGATTGCTACAGGTCATGCAATGATGGGGTGGAGTTTAGGTCCAGCTACAGGGAAGCTAGTTTCTGAACTAATTTCTGGTAAAAAAACAACATTGGATTTAAATCCATTTCATCCAGATAGAAAATTTTAATTAGCAGATAATAAAAAAGTATGAAAAGATTAGTTATAGGTATGCTTTTGCTAGGATTAGTAAGTTGTGAAAATGATTTAAACAAAGATGTTGAATTGATCACAAATAAAGGGGTAATTGTAATTAGACTTTCTGATAAAACACCAAAACATAGAAGTAATTTTATAAAACTGGTAAAAGACCAATTTTATGACAGCATTACTTTTCATCGGGTAATCAATAATTTTTTAATTCAAACTGGTGATCCACGAACTAAAAGTGATAATCCTAGGGATGAAAATGCGGCATATGATCTACCTTATTTAGTGCCTGCAGAATTTGATAAAACATTATTTCATAAACGAGGCGCGGTAAATGCCGCAAGAAACGGTGACGATGAAAACCCTTTTCAAGAATCGAGTAGTACACAGTTTACCATTATTCAAGGAAAGGTGTTTAATGATAGCTTACTTGATGTATCAGAAAAAAGAATTAACAAATGGCTGGCATATAATAAAGTGCTTAGAGACCCATTGAATAAAAACACGGCCGACCAACTAATTACATTGTACAAAAACAACGTTTCTTACGATAGTATTTTAAAGGTTAGAGAGCCTTTAGTAAAACTAGCTGAAAAAGCAATGAATACCTTTAAGGCCTACAAAATTCCAACCACACATAGAGACGTGTATAAAAGCATCGGAGGTGCTGCCCATTTAGATCAAAACTACACTGTTTTCGGTCAGGTTATTAAAGGAATGGAAGTTGTTGATGCAATTGCAAAAACAGCAACAGGGAAAGAAGATAGACCTTTGGTAGATATTAGAATAATATCAGCGAGATTAATTAAAAGAAAATAATAAACATGCGTTACGATAAAATTCCAAATTCATTATTTATCAAAAACCGAGCAAATTTCATTGCTCAAATGGAGCCCAATACCATTGCTGTTTTAACATCTAATGATGTAAAACATAACAATGCAGATGATGTGATGGGTTTTGTGCAAAACAATGATTTATTTTATTTATCTGGAATTGACCAGGAAGAAACAATTTTAGTATTGTATCCAGATGCGCAAAAAGAAGAAAACAAGTCTGTTTTATTTGTGAAAGAAACCAATGAGCAAATTAAGATTTGGGATGGAGAAAAATTAACCAAAGAACAAGCAAAGAGGGTTTCAGGAATTGAAAGAATAGAGTGGGGACAAGATTTTGAAATGACCTTGCAATACATGGCTTTTGAAGCCGATGGCTTTTATTTAGGTCATAACGAGCATGTGAAACGGGTAACAAAAGATCAAGAAACGCAGCAAGATAGAATGATACAATGGTGCAAAGAAAAATACCCATTGCATGATTATTATAGAGCGGCAAAAATCACGAGAGATTTAAGGCCTGTAAAGTCTGATGAAGAGATTAAACTGATGCAAAAGGCGGCAGATATTAGTGTCAATTCATTTATACGCGTATTAAAAGCATGTAAACCAACTATGAAAGAGTTTGAGCTGGAAGCTGAATTGACTTACAATTTGGTTAAGTCTGGTGGATCTCATCATGCCTTTCAGCCCATTGTTGCTTCGGGAAAAAATGCCTGTGCACTGCATTATAATTCCAATGATGATATCTGTAATGATGGGGAAATGATTTTGTTAGATTTTGGGGTTTGTTATGCAAATTACAACAGTGATACCACAAGATGTTTTCCCGTAAATGGGCAATTTTCTGAAAGACAAAAAGAGGTCTATAATGCTGTGTTGCATTGTTTGAAGGAAGGGGCAAAATTATTAAAACCTGGAGTTTTACCTGCGGATTATGAAGCAGAAATGGCCCTTTTGGTAGAAGTAGAATTGATAAAATTAGGTTTATTAATGGCAGATGAGGTTGTAAATCAAGATCCGAAAAAACCACTGTATAAAAAATACTTTATGCACGGAACGGCACATCATATCGGGCTAGACGTGCATGATGTTGGATTGTATTCTAGACAGATTGAACCAGGTATGGTCTTTACTTGCGAACCAGGAATTTACATCCCTGAAGAAGGAATTGGTTGTAGATTAGAAAATGATTATCTAATCACAGAAGATGGTAATATTAATTTAACAAAAGAAATGCCAATTGAAATAGATGAGATTGAAGCATTAATGAATACTTAAAAAAAGAACATGAAAGGAATCGGAGGATCAACAATTGAAGCAGAATTAAGAGCAATTGAATCTACAGCACATGTAGTAAAACCAATTCAGAAAGAAGAATTTCAACAGAGAATACATAAGGCTTGTGGTTTAATGCAAGCACAGAATATACCGGTAGTATACTTGCATGCAGGTACCAATCTGTTTTATTTTACTGGAATGAAATGGAATGCGAGTGAACGAATGGTTGGTGCTTTGTTGTTTCCGAATGGAAAACTAATCTACATAGCACCTGAATTTGAAAAAGGCACTATTTTAGATTTCATGTTTATTGAAGGGGAAGTGGTTTGTTGGGAAGAACATGAATCTCCGTATCAATTGTTTGTAGAGCTGTTAAAAAACAATGGCGTAGTAGAGGGAGCAGTTTCAATGGATGAGGCAACACCGTTTTTTATTTTTGACGGAATTAGAAACTGTCAAAAATCGTACGAATTGGTGAATGCAAAACCAATTACGGCAGGTTGTAGAATGGTTAAGTCAGCAGGCGAAATTGCTATTATGCAACATGCTATGAACATCACCTTAGAAGTGCTTAAAGCGGCAGCAAGAATATTAAGAGTTGGAATTTCTGCTAAGGAAGTTACAGATTTTATTCATGAAGCACATACAAGACATGGTGCTCCGGCAGGGTCATATTTCTGTATTGTATTGTTTGGAGTAGATTCCTCTTTTCCACATGGAGTAAAATCACCAAAAAACTTAGAAGAAAACGAAATGGTATTAATTGATACCGGTTGTATGTTGCATGATTACATTTCTGACATTACAAGAACTTTTGTTTTTGGAGAGGCTAACGAAGAACAAACTCGAATTTGGAACATTGAAAAGAAAACGCAACAAGCAGCTTTTGATGCAGCTCAATTAGGAAATACCTGTGCGGATATAGACAATGCATCTAGAGTTGTGTTGGAATCTCATGGGTTGGGACCAGATTATAAATTACCTGGATTACCACATAGAACTGGACACGGTATTGGATTGGGTATTCATGAGTGGCCATATATTGTTCGAAATGACAAGACCGTTTTAGAACCAGGAATGACATTTAGTAACGAGCCAATGATTTGTGTTCCAGATAAATTTGGAATTAGACATGAAGATCATATTTACATGACAAATGAAGGGCCAAAATGGTTTACTAAACCAATGCATTCTATTGAGAATCCTTTCGGAGTTTAAGCATCTAAATCATCTAAATCATTTAAATCCATACGCATATTAATTAGGTGCTTTGAAAAACCAACTTTTTCATAGGCTCTAATTGCAGATGGGTTTGTTTGGTACACATCTAGCCTAATTTCATGAAGGTTTTTAGTCTTGCACCATGAAAGTAAGGTGTTGACTATTAATTTGTTGTATCCGTTTCCACGATGTTTAGCAGGGACAAACATAAATCCTAAATAGGCATGAGAGTTGTGTTTTAAGTAGCTTCTGTCTGGTTTTATTTTAGCATAACCAGAAGCAACTAATTCTCCATTGATTTCGGCAACATACAAAACAGCGTCGTCTGAATTGATGAAGTCTTCTAGGTCATAATAAACAACTTTTCCATCCTTTATAGTTACATCCATAGGGCGTTCAGCTTCTACCAGTTCGTCCATAAATGTGTCTAAAACAGCTAAGTCTTTTGTTGTTGCAAGTCTAACAATTGGTTTCATATTCTAACAAGAAGTATCGGCAACAATTTTCCATTTGCCATTAATTTTTCTAAAGATAATCATAAATACCCCATTCGCATCTCCAATGGTACGTGTTAAATGATATTCGCCCATTACATAGTAAGATTCTTTTTCTATTCTAGAAATGTCATTGACTTTAAATTTTAAAGTTCCAGAATGAGCTGGAGTTGGGTAGCCTTTTTTATAATTTGCTAAGGTCTTATCCCAACCATAGGTAATGCCATTTCTCCCATAAAATTTTAATGAATCTGATTTCCAATATCCTTTCATAAACCCTTCCAAATCGTGTTTTGACCACGCTTTTTCTTGGTCGTCTATAAGCGTTAAAATTTCTTTCTTGTCTTGGGTTTCATTTGTAGACGTGTTACAAGAATAGAATACTGTGAATGCGAAAAGTAGTACGAGTAATTTTTTCATAATTATAAAGTTTAATTTGTCAGTCAAATGTCTATTATGTACTAGTTTTTAGAGGGTGAAATCGTAAAAGAATAGCGATGTGGTTTGTTTGCCGGAATCGTATATGCTTTGTGGGTTAATCGTCCCCAAGAAGTATCGCCTCCAACGCCCATTTGTAAAAAATCTATGTTCCATTGAATGGTGTTTCCCAGCTGAATATCTGCCCCGTGCTTTTTAGTAACAGGTACTAATCCCGAAGCAGATTGACCTCCTTCGTTAGCACGAAAGTCAAGTTCTTTCATGTTAAATGGCCAAACGCTTGTATTTAGTAATTGTTGACTTGTCACTTTTAAATTTAAATCTTTTGAGCGTAGTTCCATCCAGCGAACATCGGTTTTGTTTCCGGTTTCTTGTGGGCGAGCATAAACATGGAACTGTTCTGTAATTTTACCCGAATAGAGTCCCAGTTTTTGACCGTTTTTTCTGTCCCAGTAACTTTCATTGGGCCCTTTCCCATACCAAGAAGTAGTCTCAAACTTTTTATCAAGTGTAAGGTACATCCCCAGTCTTGGAATGTTGGGTAGTTGAGATTTATTAGGTTTATAAGAATAGTTTATTTGAAGATTCCCAGTAGATGCTAAGGTATACCTCGCGTGAACTATAGCTTCATCATTAGGCAATTTGTAGCCCACTGTAAAAGAAATATTATTGTTTGTTGATTCTGGTTGTTGTACGAGCTTTGAACTATAATTATAACTTGCATGTTGCCAATTCTCGGCCCATGTAGGCATGCCGTTCCCTAAATCATTGTCAGTTGGTGGTCTCCAGAAATTTGGTCGAATTGATTTATTGGTAATTTCTTTGCCTTCAAAAATCCAGGAAGTAATTTCTCCAGAAAGTGCATTAATTTTTAGCTGAACCTTATTGTTTTGAATGCGAATTATTTTAGGTGATGCATTAATTTTTAAGGTGTCTTTAGTATTCTCAGGATAATTAACAACAACACCGTGTTTTAATGAAAATTGATCCCAGCCAATTTCATGCCCTTTCGGTATTAAATCAGTTGCCTCTTTTTGAAGCAAACTTACTTCTAAGTAATATTCATTTTCGGGAATAAACATATCTGGAATGTCATTAAACTTCATCCTAATAGCGGATTGTGGCTTTACATTGAGCCTAATATTCTTTTTCTCAAAAACGTGCTTTCCATTTTTTAAGATTCTGAAGCGCATTTCTTTATCCGAATAATCGGCAAAGAAATTCTTATTGGTAATTTCTATTGTTTTATTTCCTAAATACTTAAATTGAACAGGTTCGTACACTTTCTTAACCTCAGTTAAATGTGGATGGGGGTTTCTGTATGGATCTACTAAACCGTTGTTTAAGAAGTTTCCGTCTGTCGGTAAATCTGGATGATAGTCATGCCCATATGCCAAATAGGGTTTTCCATTTTTGTCTTTGTATTCTAAACTCTGATCTACCCAATCCCAAATAAAACCACCTTGTAAATTATCGTATTTCTCTATGATGTCCCAATAATCTTGCAGGTTTCCAACGGAGTTTCCCATTGCATGCGCGTATTCAATCATAATAGATGGTTTGTCAGAATTCGACTTCCCATGGTTAATTAAGTATTCAGGTTTTGGATACATTGGACAATATAAGTCGGTGTAATCTTCTTTTCCTGCGGGTTCGTATTGGACTATGCGATTATCATCTTGTTCTTTTAACCATGTATAAGTCGTTTGAAAAATACGGCCTTCTCCTGCTTCATTACCTAAAGACCAAGAATAGATAGATGCATGATTTCGATCTCTATAATACATGCGTTTTGTACGCATCATATGCGCTGGTAACCAACTCATTTCATTTCCAATTTGTGTGTTTGGGTCTATAGCTAATGGATGGCTTTCTATATTTGCCTCATCTACTACATACAAACCGTACTTATCACATAAATCTAACCAGTATGGATCATTTGGATAATGTGCTGAACGTACCGCATTGATGTTGTTTTGTTTCATCAATTTGATGTCTTTTTCCATTGATGCTCTAGAAACAACATGTCCCGTAAAAGGATCTGTTTCATGTCTGTCAACCCCTCTAATATAAATAGGTTTACCGTTGATGAGTACTTGCGAATTTTTAATTTCTACACGTTTAAAACCAATTTGTTTTTTGATGAATTGATCATCCAAAGAAATATGTAAATCATATAAATTAGGAATCTCAGCAGACCAGGGTTTTACATTTTTAATTATTTTGTTCACTTCAAAATCTAGGGTCGAGTTCGCCGGAATTTTTAAGCGTTGCGTCCCTCTGAAGCTATCTTGTAGAAGCACTGTTAATTCTCTAAAAACTGCCTTGTCTGTATCATTTGTGATTGATATTATCCCGTTAAATTTTCCGTTTTTGTAAGAATCATCCAAGGTTGTTTTAGCATGGTAATCTGAAATGTATACTTTTGGTCTTGAATATAAATACACAGCACGCTCAATTCCGCTCATTCTAAGCATGTCTTGACTTTCTAAATAGCTAGCATCAGACCACCTGAATAATTGTAGAGCAATCAGGTTTTTACCTTCTTTTAGGTGTTTTGTAATGTTAAATTCAGCTGGAGTCTTACTTCCTTGAGAATATCCAACATATGCTCCATTAATATACACATACATGGCAGATTTTGCCCCTGCAAAATGAAGGATGACATCCTCAGATAGAAATTCTTTACTAAGTGTTATTTCCTTTCTATAGGTTCCAACCGGATTGTAATCTGTTGGCACGTTAGGCCATTTTGTTGTAAATGGATACCGCTCATCTAAATAAATTGGATTTCCGTATCCTTCTACTTCCCAATTGGCTGGTACGGGAATGGTTTTCCACTTAGAGTCATTATAATTTAGATGCTGAAATGTTGTTGGTCGTTTCTTAGGGTCCTTTACCCAGTCAAACTTCCAATGCCCATTCAAATTAAAATATCGATTGGAATTTTCTTTGTGTTCAATATCAGTATCTTCAAAAGCAAAGAAAGAAGCTCTAGGCGCTAATTTATTTTCTTCAAATATTTGGTGATTATAGTGATTCTTTTGTGCTGCTATTGGTCTTAGTTTTTTTTGTTTACAATTAGTAAAAAAAGAGACAAAGCAACATAGAATTAGAATTTTTTTAATCATTGGTTTTGGTTGAAAATAAATTAGCAAATAGATTAGTTGTGACAACTACAGGTTGGAACTGTAAAGCTGTTTGTTTTTAAATTTAAAGGAACACCTTGGTTGTAGTTTCCACTTTCCCAATAAAAGGGAGTTCTTTTTTTTGTGTAATTTCCCACTTCATTCATAGTAGCTGTGTCATACAAACGTCCATTAATCATGGTGTAAATTACAGTATTTGAGTTTTGAATATTTTCTAAAGGGTTTTTGTTTAATACAATGATATCAGCCAATTTTCCTTTTTTCAATGAGCCTAATTCGTCAGAAACACCAATATATTCAGCCCCGTTTATGGTTGCAGCTTTTAAGGCTTCTAAATTTGACATTCCACCTTGTTGAAGCATCCATAATTCCCAATGAGCACCTAAACCTTGTAACTGTCCATGTGCACCTAAATTAACTTTAACACCTAGTTTTGATAAGTTGGTTACCGTTTTAGAGGTTAAGATATGACCATTTTTATACTCTTCTTCTGGTACCATTATTCTGTGTCTAGACCTTGGGTCTACCACATGTCTTGGTGTGTATTTTAATAGTTTCTTGTTTTCCCAAACATTAAAGTTCTGGTACCACTGGTATTCACCACTCATTCCACCATAATTTACAATTAATGTAGGTGTATATCCCGTTTTACTATTTTTCCAAAGCGACAATACATCTTTGTATACTGGTGCAACAGGAATGTTATGTTCGATACCTGTATGACCATCAAAAATCATAGACATATTTGAATAGAAATTAGAACCTCCTTCTGGGACAACATTTACGCCTAGTTCTCTGGCAGCTTGCATAATTTGTTGACGTTGTTCTCTTCTAGGTTGGTTGTAGCTTTTTACTGATTTAGCACCAAATGCTTTGGTTCTAGCGATGGCAAATCGAGCATCCTCTAAATTGTTTACGACGGCTTTAAAATCTCCTTCAGCCCCATATAATATAAATCCAGTAGAAAACATTCTTGGACCTACAAGAGCACCTTTTCGTTGTAGTTCTTCTAATGTAAATGCAGCAGCGGTATTTACAGAAGGATCATGTGATGTGGTTACTCCAAAAGCTAGATTGGCATAAAACTGCCAATGTTTTTGCGTACTCAATCCGTTTCTGAATGCACCAACATGGGCATGTACATCAATTATTCCGGGCATGATTGTGTTGCCTTTCATATCATATACTTTTGTGTTGGCAGGAATTTTTACTTTGCTGGATGTACCAATTTTTTCAATCTTGTTTTTATAGATAATGATAGTACCATCTTCAATTACTTTGTTGTTTTCCATGGTAATCAATCGCGCGTGCGTAAATGCAATGCGACCTTCAGGAACATCAGATTTAGTTGTCAATCCAATTTTAATTCCTGGCTTGGCGCTAGTAATTAAGTTGCTTTTTGCAAATGGGTTGGTAGTATTGTTTACAATGTTTTGTGTGAAATATTCATCTCCTAATGTCCAATGTACTTTATCATTAGAATTAGACCAATGTAAATTGATTCCTGCATTTTTAGACAAGCTTTCTACTTTGAAAGATTTGGTATTGGCATCTAAATTAATTTCACTTCCATTATGTACAAATGGGGCAACATATAATTTGTGTAAATGAATAAATGCAACCCATTTGTTGTCTTTACTAGGTACTAATCTATTGGCTAATTTAGATTTGAAATGTGTTTGTTCGTGTTTACCGTTTAAGTCAACACTTTTTAAATGTTTGGTTAACCCTCCAAAAAAAGATCCTCCAGTTTGAAAGAAAATTCTTTTATTGTTTACTGAAAATTTTGGGAATATACCATTATCAGAAACTTTCTTAGCATTGCTTCCATCAAATTTCATGGTGTAAATCCCCGTTTTTTTAGTGTAATCATACCCCTGATCTCCATTTCCACCTTCTTTTCTAAAGGCTATTTTTCCGCCAGAATTGTCATAAGAGGGAGTCCTGTAAATTCCCTTTTGTGAAGTCAGTTTCTGCAAGTCAGAACCATCTGCTTTTACTTTGTAAATAGCCCCAAGATTTACATCATTCCAAGTAACAAATACAATGAATTTTCCGTCAGGAGAAAAACTGGGTTCTGCTTCAAAATCTGTAAGATTGGTAATTCTTTTTGGAGTTCCGTTTGGTACTTCTCTTTTGTAAATATGACCTAGAGAAGTAAACACAATAGATTTACCATCTGGTGAAGTTTGTACGTCTTTGATCATTTTAGAGGTAAATGACTCTTGAAAAACCTTCCTTTTTATACGGTGTGTTTTTGCAAGTTTTATTTTTTCTTTTACCTGAAAAGGGATGTTAGTCAGTTGTTTAGTGTCAATATTTATTTTGTTAATTTTTCCTCCGCTCCAAATAAGGAGGTCTTTATTATTTTTTAACCATGTAAAATGTGGGTATACTCCAAATACAGCCCAAGCTTCTTGCTGATCTTTACTTAACTCTTGATAGACTGGCCATTCTTTTCCTGTTTCTAGTTCGTGAATGTATAAGGCCGTTTTTGTACGAATACGCTTAATGAATGCCAGTAATTTTCCATCCTTAGATATAACAGGCCTTGCTGCTCCGCCAGGGCCACCAGTTATTTGTTTTGTTTTTCCAGTTTTAAAATTATATTGTTTGATTACATATATCTGCTTATTTGGATCTTTATTGTACTGAAAAAATCCACCAGGATACATGTCTTCTGCATAATATAAATACTTCCCATCAGATGAAATTGATGGGTCATTAACATCTTGTTGATCATTTTTTCTTGTTGTTAATTTCAATCCAGCCGATCCAGATAATGGAAATTGCCACATTTCTCCTGCACCCACAGAGCGCGTAGATGTAAAGTGTTTTCGTGCAATTAATGATTTCCCATCGGCTGTCCAAACAGCATTGTTTAACAATCTGAATTTTTCTTTGGTTATCGATTTTGCATTTTTACCATCTTTAGTCATTACCCAAATGTTATTTCCGCCTTCTGCATCACTTGTAAATGAAATGTATTTTCCATTTGGACTAAATCTAGGTTGCACTTCATAGGCTAATCCGGCACGTAATCGAGTTGCTTTACCTCCAGTAATTGGCATTGAGTAGAGATCTCCTAGTAAATCAAAAACAATGGTTTTTTCATCTGGACTTAGATCCAAATTCATCCATGTTCCTTCATTGGTGTTTAAGTTAAAGGAATTGTACTTCCAATCTTTATGAGGGTTGTTTACTTCCCATTTTGTGGTTTTCTTTGCTGTTTTCTTTTGAGAAAAAGAAACAAACGAACTAGAAAAAATTAGTAGTAATACTAGAATTTTACGCATAACAGTGGTGTTTAATTTTATAAGTTTATAAATGTAAGACTTATAATTAACTCTAAAGCCTCATGAAATCTTCATTCAATATTTTCCTTAGATAGAAAAGAAGCTCTGCTGCATTTTCTTTAGTAAATACAATTGGGGGTTTTATTTTTAAGACATTGTAGTCCGGGCCATCTGTACTCATTAAAATCCCATGATCTTTCATTCTGTTTGCCAGGTAATCGGTTTGTTCGGCAAGTGGATTTAAATTTGCATCTACCAATTCAATACCTAGAAACAACCCTTGTCCTCGAACATCTCCAATAATAGGGAATTCTTTAGATAGAGTTTTTAATTCTACCTTTAAATAGCTGCCAACCTCCAGTGCGTTTTCTTGTAGCTTGTCTCTTTTTACAGTGCGTAAAACTTCAGTTGCAATGGCGCAAGAAACTGGGTTGCCTCCAAACGTATTAAAGTATTCCATTCCGTTTGCAAATGCGTCGGCAACTTTTTGTGTACACACAACTGCGGCTATTGGATGTCCGTTTCCTAAAGGTTTTCCGATGGTTACAATATCAGGAATTACATCATGTAATTGGAATCCCCAAAATGTTTTCCCGAGCCTTCCGCAGCCAACTTGTACTTCGTCTGAAATACAAATTCCTCCTGCTTTTCTGACAGCGGTGTATGCTTGGGCTAAAAATCCTTCTGGCAGTTCAACTTGTCCACCGCAGCTAATGATTGGCTCGATAATAAAGCCTCCAACATTTCTTCCGTTTTGTTGAATGTTGTCTATGCATTTTTGAACTTCATTTGCGTAATCAGAGGCTGTATTTTTTCCACGATACTTCCCTCTAAAAGAATCTGGTAAAGGAAATATTTGTGTGTGTTCTGGAGCTCCATGTCCACCTTTTCCATCAAATTTATACGAAGAAATATCAATACACATATTGGCATTTCCATGATAACCAACTTCGCTCGCAATCATGTCTTTTTCTCCAGTAACTGCTTTTACCATGCGTATTGCTAATTCGTTGGCTTCACTACCAGAATTTACAAAATGCAACACATTTAATTCTGGAGGCAAGGTTTCAATCAACTCTTTGGCTAAGGCATTGATGTTTTCATGTAAATATCTAGAATTGGTATTGATCAACGCCATTTGATTTTGACCTGCTTTTACGACATTGTAATTCTCATGACCTACATGAGCAACGTTATTGACGGTGTCTAAATATTTCTGTCCATACTGATCCATTAGATATTGACCTGCGCCACGGACCATTTTAATGGGCGTTTTGTATTGTAAACTTAAACTCTTCCCCAGGTGTTGTTTTCTATAGCTAATGATTTCATCATTGCTCATCGAATTATTCCCTGATAAGGCTACTGATTTAAATAGCAAGTTTGGATCTGGGCAAATACTTTTCCAAACATTAATTTGACTTAAGTAAGCGACACCAGGATAATCAATGTGATAATCAAAAAGAGAAAGCAATACTTGAAAGTGTAGATGTGGCGCCCAATTTCCATTTTCAGGATAATTGCCCAAATCGCCTATCTTTTCTCCTTTTAAAATACGATCTCCGATGGTATGTTTTAAAACACTTTCTACAGTGTTGTGTCCATATAATGTGAAAAAAGCGAAGTCTTGTACTTGGTGTTTTAAAACAACCAGTCCACCATATTCTTTCTCTCCAGCGTCATTTACTGCAATCACTACTTCACCATCTAAGATAGCATGAACTGGGGTGTATGCTGGTAACCAATAGTCAATTCCTATATGTATACTTCTGCTTTCTTTTCCTTTATTTCCAATGGTGTCATATGCAGTAGAAGTGTACAATGCTCTTGGTTCTAAATACCCTCCAGCAATAATTTTGGATGGAAATTCTTTTTGTAATTGGTCAATTTTAAACTGAAATAGATCTAGGTTGTTAAATTCTTGTTGGTGTCCAATCCAAATGCTAGAAACACTCATGTCTACATGATGCGTTTCATTATTATTGATGGTCGGAAATAGTTCGGTTAAAGAGAAATTATTTTTTGAAGCCCAATTATGGAATCGTTGTTGATTTGGGTGTGCAGAAATACCACAAGCAGCCCTAAAAGAATACTCAGCAAAATCAGGATGAATAGCTCTCCATTTTTTTAAGACTTTCCAAGCAGGTTTTTCACTTATTAGCAAATACTCATTATTAGGTTCTTTAATTTTATTGATGGCCGATTTTGTTACTGAAATAACCAATCGCATGGCAATGGCATTGTATAAATGCGCCACTTCTTTTTCTTGTAATGGGAACGTAGAATGGTATCCTTTTAATAATGGTAATACAGCATCTAATGGATCATTATGATTCATAATTGCATAAGCACAGGCAATCGCGACATCATTAATTATTTGTGTGTGAATTGCATCTCCATAATCAATAGCCGCCTTTACAGATGGGTTGATGAGTGCTTTCGACACAATGACGTTATTGTCATTTGCATCGTTATGGACCACAGATTTTCTGAGCTCATCGTAGTCCGTTTTTTTTGCTTCAAATTGTTTTTGAAAAAAGGAAACGATTTCTTTCTCTTCATTATTAAATAAATGATTGTATTCTTTTGTCCAAAGCGATTGGGCTACATCCCAAACAAATTCTCGCTGTGCTTCTGAATGTGTAAATCCTTGCAGTGCCTTTGTAAGTAAACCGCATTGTTCTCCTAAACTAAAACGTAAACAGTCTAATTGTGGGTTTACAGAACTCCAAACTCTACCCGAAATCCATGTTAACAAACGCACCTTTCGCGTATTGCCAAAAGTATCTATAATTGTAGCTGTTGACGCGCCATTTTTATCATTAATAACTTTTGGGGCAATTAATTGCTGGCCATGAGCTTCAACATGTTGTAATAACTGTTGTTGAAAGTCTAAATAGTTTTCATCTTCATTAGGGCGAGAAATTTTTAAAATATATCCTTCAGAATTTTCAATCTTAATCCGAAAGTTAAAATCAACCTCACCAGGAAGTTTTGAAGCACTTCCTTTAATGTTGTATAGGTCAAGTAGAATTTCTTCTGCTTGTTGTGTTGCTATTTGTATTTGATTGTACTCCATTTAATCTTTTTGTAATAATAGAATAATATGTGCTGCACTCCAACTAAAATTTTGTGCATTTAATCCTTTTCCTGTTAAGGGATGGTAGTTTTCTCTGATAGATTGTCCTTTTCCTAAAACACCTTCAGCGCCTTTTAATATTTGAATGGTTGCATTGTTAGCTTCTTTGTTAAAACCGTAATTACGCAAGCTTTTTACTCCAAAGTAGGCTTGGTCTAACCAATTTGGCCCGCGCCAATAGCCTTTCAATGGATTGAATTTTGCATGATCTGCACTCATGGTTTGAAACGGAACTTTGGTGTAGAACTTTTTAGGATTCATCATTTTTGTTTTTACAGCTTCTGCCTGTTCTTGGGTAGCTGCTTTTGCCCATAAGGCCGTCCACCCCTCACTTCCTTCTCCTTTTATATAGGTGTTTCCATCTAAGGTAGTGTCGTAAAACCAACCATCATTTACATCGTAAAATTGGGTTTGAATTTTGATTTTTAAAGCGGCGGCTTCTGTTGTGAATTTTTGAGCATCTTGGGTCTTTTTTAAAACTGTTGCCAGGGTTGCTAAGTACAATTTTTCTGCATATAAATAAGCATTCAGATCTACAGATTCTTGATTGATAGAATAGGCTCCTTCACCATTTTTTACAATTTTAGAATTGTCAAAACGAATAGCATTGTCCATCCCACTTTCCCATTTAGCTGCAACTAAACTTCCATCTGTTGAACCATATTCGCACAATCCATCTTGATCATGATCTCTTTTGTTATACCACCACTCGTGGTACAGTTTAAGTTTTGGATACATGTATTTTATAAAATCAATATCTTTATCTTTTTCATAGATTTTTGCAACAGCCCAAACAGATAAAGGTGGTTTGGTATCTCTATAGTTGTGCTTCTCAATTAAGGTGTCTCTAAATACACAATCAACGATAAACCCATCTTCGCTTTGAAAATCAAACATGAGTTTTAGTTGTTTTTTTGCCAATTCAGAATTGTAAAAAGACAAGCCTACGGCGTGTTTCCACGAATCCCAAGACCAAAAGCCATTGAACCATTTGTAATGATAGCTAGGGAATAATCCTTCATGCTTGATTTCACCTGCTCCAATGCGCCAATTGTTCTGTAAGGTTAATTGTGCTTTTGCCAAAACTTCAGCATATTCATCATCAGAAAATTGTTGCTTTCTGTTTTCAATAAGTAATCCTAATTCAGTGTTTTTTTCCACTTTACGAGCTTCTAATACTGTTTCAAAAGTTACATTAGAAATTGATTTAAATTCATCATTCCAAGAATATTCTTTGAAAATGAATGTTTGTGAAATGGTAAACTCTTTTGTCTCGTTAGGTTTTAATTCAATACTAATTTTATCAGAAAAATATGTGCTGTCATTCGATTTTAGCAATACGTCTTTTGGGAAAATAACATGGCCGATGGCATCTGTTTTAGATGATTTTATGGTTAGTTGGTTGTGGTTTGTTGAAAGCTCCAATCCATCGGCCAATAAGACTTTATTTTTAAAATGATAATTGAGTGTTTGTGTGGATGTACTTGTATTCTTTAATGTCGATTTTATAATAGCTGTATGTCCAGATGAAAAGACTAATTCTTGTGTTAATTCTAGAATATCAGATGTGTAAATTTGTTCTAAATGACTGTTAAAACTTCTCGTTGCTCTTGATTTCCATTGGGTGTTTTCTATCACTAAATTAGTGATAGCAGCACTGCTCCAAACTCCATTTTGTTGCGTCATTAAAAAAGGTCCGGAAAATCCAGTTGTGCTAGAAATTGAATCAGGGAAGCTATAGGCAAACCACGCTCCTTGATCTGAAAACATCAATCCAGATTTATCAAACTTTTGGGTGGGTGTTAGGTGATAGTCTAAAATGTTCTCACTGAATTTTAAATGGTTCTTGGTAGCTTTTTGTTCAGGGCGAGTGCAGCTTTCTAAAACCATAAAAATGCTCAATATAATTAAAAGAGAAAGTTTCGTTGTATGTAGTTTCATGTTATTTTATTTCCGAGTATTAAAAACAGATGCGAGGCATGCTTGCATTTTGATTATAGAATCAAAGTTCGTTTTTTTATTTGATAAGTATACAAAAACATCCTTTACATTGCCTTACACTTTTTGGAGGAAATTGCCTAATTGTTAGTATTTGCATAGTATTTGGTAAAAGAGTTCTAGTTGGGATACTTAATTTGATGTTCTTTTATCCTAGGATAAAAAGCAAACATATTTTTGAGATGAAACAATGGTTTTTGATACTGGTTTTAATAGGGAGTAGTACATATGCGCAAAAAAATATTTGGGATGAAAACCCCAAGGATTCGCAGTTAGAATTGGATAGCTTATTAATGGCGCTTCCTAAAGCTATTAAAGAGGAAAGAATGCCCTTATTAAATAGAGTGGCTGAAATTTATTGGAGCATAAATCCAGATAGAACCATAGCCTTTGCAACCGAAGCTTTGCAATTATCATTAGAGTTTGAGAATAAAGACCAAGAAGGATTTGCGCTGATAAATCTGTGTCAAGGATATTTGTTTAATGATATCTATGATAAGGCATTACAGCATGGGTTACAATCATTAGAGATACGTGAAGAAATTGGTAATGATTATGATTTGGCTTTTACCTTTCGAACACTAGGTTGGTTGTATTATGACATAGGATATTTAAATAAGGCATTGGAATATCATATGAAAACACTGAAGATTCACGAGAAAATAAATGATATTCAGCGCATTGCGTATAGTTTTAATAGCATTGGATTGGTGCATGCCAAAAAAGAAGAACACTATATAGCCTTGTCGTTTTTTAGAAAATCCTTAGCATTAAAAAAAGGCTTAAAAAACCAAGGACGCCTTGCAGAAACTATGAAAAACATGGGCGTTTGTTATCTTAAAATTAATGAATTGGATTCGGCTAAAGAGTTTTTGAAATCTTCATTAAAGATTTTCAACCAATTACAAGATACACATAATAAAGTTGAAATTTTAAATGAGCTATCTACCGTTTATTTGAAGCTTGGGGATTTTGACCAATGTTATCAGCTTTTATCAGCATCAAGATTGATTATAAGGGAGTTGGTTGATGATAAAGAATGGATTGTAGAAAATGAACTTGGCTGGTCTAATTATTATTTGGCAATGGGGGATTACAAGAACGCCCTGAAAAGTTATAAAAAATATGAAACTGCAAAGGGGGGGATTTTTTCCAATAATAAAAGCGAGAAATTGACGGAGATGAGAATCTTATATGAGGCAGAACGAAAAGAATCGGAGATTGCGCTTTTACAACAGCAACGAAATTTAGAATCCCAGAAAAAAGGCTACCTTATAATTGGGTCTTTACTGTTAGTGGTAATTGGGATTCTAGTTATTTTATCTCTAAGAAATAATATTAAAAAGAAGAAGGCCATATATGATCAAAGTACAAAACTTTCCAAGGAGAAATTGAAAACACAGTCTCTTTTAAGAGAAAACCTTGAGCATAAATTGGACTTTAGAATGAAAGAACTAACAAATTTAGCACTATTTATATCGCAAAGAACGGCCATTTATAAAGACTTGACCAAATCGTTCAAAAACTTGAGTTTTATTGATATGAGTCAGCTAAAGAGAGATGTAAATAATCTTGTAAAAGAATATTCTTTTAAATTTGATTTTAATGAAGATATTCAACGGTTTCACACAAATGTAGAAACACTTCAAAGTGATTTCTTGTTTAAAATTAAAAAGAAATTTCCCAACTTAACAGAGAAAGAAATACAATTATCAGTTCAGGTAAAATTAAAGTTGAGTTCAAAAGAAATTGCCAACCTAAATAATATTTCTTTAAATTCGGTAGAAATCGGTAGACATCGATTGCGAAAAAAATTGAATTTAGATAAAAAAGAAAACCTCGTTGAATTCTTGCACAATATTTAGGGATCTATTTATATAGAAATTAATGACTTTAAATGTAATTTTTAATTTGAGGTTATTAATATATTAAGAAAGGTAAGAAGGAGTTTTTAGATAGGGGGTATAGAGATTTATAAATATCTTACTGAAGTAAAGAGATTTAGCTGTTTTGTATAGGTTAAGTAAAGGTTGATTTTTTAGATAATGTATTAAAAATCATAATATTTGGTTCATAAAATAATTTAATTATGAAGCGAATACAAACTAATTTTAATTACTTTTTTAAAGTAAAACATGTAATGTTGCTTACGTTCCTTTTTCTGGGAATGTTTAACACTTTTGGGCAAGTTGTTATAAAAGGAACAGTCTCTGATACTGCGAATGCACCACTTCCTGGTGTTGCTATTCTTGTAAAAGGAAACGAAACAAAAGGAACACAAACTGATTTTGACGGTCATTTTTCTATTCATATTGAAAAGCAAGAAACCACGTTGATTTTTCGCTTTTTAGGGTATAAAACCAAAGAGGTTGTTGTTGGCAGTCAATCAAGTATTCATGTTGTTTTAGAAGAGGATGCTCAAAGTTTAGATGAAGTTGTTGTGGTTGGTTATGGTACGCAAAAGAAGAGTGATGTTACAGGAGCCATTGGTCAAGTAAAATCGAAAGAGCTAAATGCTGTCGTTACAACAAATCCTACAGATGCATTACAAGGACGTGTTTCTGGAGTTACGGTAACTTCTTCTTCAGGGAGTCCAGGATCAGGTGCAGATATATTAATTAGAGGTATTGGAAGTTTTGGAAGTAATCAACCATTATACATAATAGACGGTGTTCAGGCCGATCCATACTTTATTGATGCTAAGAATATTGCTTCAATTGAGGTGTTAAAGGATGCAGCATCTGGAGCTATTTATGGTACGAGAGCAGCTAATGGAGTGGTTTTGATAACTACCAAAAAAGGAAAGAAAGGAAATGCGAAAATTGAAATTGAATCGTCTATTAGCATTAATACAGCAAGAAAAGATTTAAAATTGTTAGATGCTACTGGCTACATAAATGTACATAAACAAATGTATGAAAATGCTGGGGTAGCCTTGCCTCAATATGTAACAACACCATCAACAATAAACACTAATTGGGTTGATCAAACTCATAGAGATGGTCAATTAAACTTACTAAATGTAAGAATGAGTGGAGCATCAGAGAACTTTAATTACAGTGCTGGTTCTAGTTATGCAGATGAAACAGGGTTGCTGATAGGTTCCATGTTTACCAAAAAAGGAGTGTATGCTAATTTAGGGTTTACAAAAGATAAATTTAAAATTAATACGAGTTTAAATTACAGTGAAACGTATAGAGAAAATCAAAAATTTTCTTTGAGAGAAACTTTTCAAATATCTCCTTTAATCCCAGTATTTGATGCCTCTAAGCAATCTGGTTACGGGTATAGAGATGGTGATTTGCCTGATCATAGAAATCCGGTTGGAGAAGATTATTTTAGAAAGGGATATACAAAGTTGAAATACTTTCTAGGAAATGTAAATGTGAGTTATGAAGTTTTAGATAATTTATTGGCTAGAGCGAATTATTCAGTATCAAGTTTGTCAAACTATTCATATAATTTTCATGAAGCATTTAGAGTAAGAGATGTGCAAGAACAAGGAAATGAATTTGCTTTTGTATCTGAATATAATAATGAATTTAGAAGAATAAATCAAGAATACACATTAAATTATAAACTAGAACTAGGTAAGAATAATTTTAATTTTTTAGCTGGTTATCAAAGGATATCTGAGCCTTTTAAGGAAACGTATGTGCAAGCAGAAGGGTATAAATTAGATGATGATGGAAATAAAATAGCAGCGACTATTTTAGATGCTAGTTTTAATACATTAAATGCTTTTAATGATGGAACCTATTCAGGAAGTGGCACCAATGCAGAATATAGTTTGGTTTCTCAATTTGGTAGAGTGAATTATTCATATGACAATAAGTATTTATTCCAGGCAAGTGTTCGTAGAGATGGAAGCTCAAAGTTTGGGAAAAATAACAAATATGGTGTTTTTCCTTCTTTGGCTTTAGGTTGGAAAATTACAGAGGAGGAGTTTATGAAAGATCAAGATATTTTTGATTTTCTAAAATTGCGATTTAGTTGAGGACAAGCAGGTAACGATAGTGCTTTAGGGTATTATGATTATGTTGCCTTAATTTCTCAAGGTAAAAGTCAAAATAATGGTGGATATGTTTTTGGAGATCCCCAAACCTCATATCAAGGAGGTATTGCAAGAACTTTGCAAAATGATGATTTACAATGGGAAACCAATGTTTCTTCAAATTTTGGGTTAGATTTTACAATGTTAAATCACACCGTTAAAGGATCGATGAATTATTACAATACATCTACAGAGGATTTATTAATTACAAAAGTTGTATCTCCGGCGGCAGGAATTAGAAGTCCAGTTGTTAACGTAGGTGAATTTGTAAATAAAGGATTTGAGTTTGAGTTGGGGTATACAAATAGCAAGGATGAAATAAATTATGCGGCATTTGCAACGTTTACAACAATTAATAGTGAGGTTACTCAATTAAGTAGTAATGATCAGGTATTGTATGGAGCCGGATTAAAATTTGGTTCAGATCATTTTGTAAATCAAACAAAAGTTGGGTATGAACCAGGCGCTTATTTTTTACCAGTAGCAAATGGAATTTTTCAAAACCAAGCAGAGATTGATGCTCATAGTGTAGGAGGGAATTTAATACAACCCAATGCAGCTCCTGGAGATATTCGTTTTGTAGATCAAAATAACGATGGTGTTATTAATGCCGATGATGAGATATATAGTGGAACAGCAATTCCTAAATTTGAATATAGTTTGAATTTATCAGCAGATTATAAAGGACTAGATTTCAATATTTTCTTTCAAGGAGTTGGTGGAAATAAAATATACAATGGAAATAGCTTTCAATCTTTAGGGTTAGATAGTGGAAGAAACTTTGAAATACAGGCATTAAATGCTTGGACCCCTTCAAATACAAATACTTCAATCCCCAGAGCAGTTCTTGGAGACCCTAATCTAAACAATAGAGCCTCTACTCGTTTTCTGGAAAGTGGCGCTTATTTAAGAATTAAAACAATTCAGTTAGGGTACACATTGCCAACAGGTCTATTAGATAAACTAACGGTCGATAAATTAAGGATTTATGTAACTGGACAAAACTTGTTTACGTTTACCAACTATAGTGGATTAGATCCAGAGGTTGGAGGTAGTATTTTATCTAGAGGTATTGATAGAACTTTATATCCAAAATACAAATCGGTGATTTTAGGAGTACAATTTCAATTTTAAAATTTTAAACAATGAAAAATATATATAAAATAATTGTAGCTTCTTTTTTTGCAGTTACTATCATTTCTTGTGATGATGATGCTTTTATTGAGCAAACATCTCCAGATCAATTAACTTCAACTTCGTTTTGGAGAAATGCAGAAGATGCACAGTCAGGATTAACTGCAGTATATTCAGAATTAGAAGCAAGAAGTAATTTTTGGGATGGATGGCAAGAAGGAAGATCTGTTGTAGAGTATTTTAGATCAGATTATGCATTGCCAGGGCCAGATGCCACTAATTATGGACATTGGATGTCAATTTTTAATTTTAATTATACGAACGGACACACATTTTTAAATGTGCTTTGGACGACAAACTATAAAGGCTTGAATTTTGCCAATCAGGTAATTACGAAAGTTGGAGAAATGACACCTGAACAAATTTCAGATGAGGAGAAAAAACAAATCATTGGAGAAGCGACATTCTTAAGAGGGTATTACCATTTCAAACTATTAACATTATTTGAGAAAATAATTGTTAGAACAGAAATGATTTCTCAAGAATCAATAGATAAAGCCTTGTCAAGTAGAAAAGATACTTGGGATGTAATTATCAAAGATTTTCAGGATGCTGAATCAATGCTAGGGATCGTTGGAGGTACACAGGCTGGAAGAGCTACTAAAGG